>Ga0114975_10001794_pt1 | contig 14933 bp, 6 predicted proteins | sample S_130626_EF_Meta_FD_87031 | JGI IMG/M metagenome (GOLD analysis project Ga0114975, IMG submission 87031) | Freshwater microbial communities from Lake Simoncouche, Canada to study carbon cycling - S_130626_EF_MetaG | ecosystem: Environmental > Aquatic > Freshwater > Lake | place: Lake...
ATCCGGCCGGCGGTGATTTCAAACCATTAGACGCAATCAACTGTGGTGCGCTTCATCCCACGGTATCTCCACCGTTTAGTAATATGCATGCGTTGACATGGCTCACTCAGTATCGGTTTGGATTTCGCTCTGTCTGTAGGTTCATGCACTTTACGCGATAATGCCGTCTGGTTTACATATTCAGATGCACGTGGCTAAGGTGTTCTTGCTGACATTTTCATCGTCGAAACATTCTGGCTTCTCATTCTCTCGCAACGAAGCGTTCCCATTTGGAAGCGGGTGACAATAAACTACCTACTGGGTGCTACGCAGCGCGTGGAATGAACAGCATCTGATGTATTTGTTGAAGTTGCTGTGTCCATGAAAAGCAAATTGTTGGATGGAAAATTACCGTACCCAGACACCGTAGGCTAGAGTGGACCATGGAAACTCAGCGTCCATTTAGGGCTAAACACCTTGCTTTCGCGCCTGTCATAATCGCGTTGACTGCGATTGGCATTGCGCCTCAGACATCCGATGCCACATCGGTCGGGATTGGCATAACCTACAAAAACATCGCGTCATCCCTTGGGCTACAGCTCGCGAATGACCAAGCATGCTTTGTCGATATCGATAATGACCACTTCACTGACATCATTTGCGGTGGCGTTATTTGGCGCAATGAGCGTGGGAAGAAGTTCACCAATGTTGGTTCGGCAAGCAATGTGGTGGCTGCTGATTTCGATAACGATGGCAATGTTGACCTGTTTTCATGGTCGCAGCGAAGATTAATGCGGAATACAGGTGGTGGCAAATTCACCAATCATCCGCTTCCAACGCTTCCTGAATCTGTCTCCCGTGGCGCGTGCTGGACGGATTTCAATAACGATGGCTTTGTCGATCTCGTCATCGGTGGATACGAAGACTGGGACCGCGGCATTACCTATCCGACGTTTTTTCTGCGGAACGATGCCGGTAAGACATTTTCCAAGGTTGCAGATGTCGCAACGTTTCGGACACGCGGTGTGACGGCTGCCGACTACGACAGGGATGGCTCCGCGGACATTTATATGTCGAACTACCGCCTCCAGGCGAACAACCTATATGTTGTTGGAAAGGACTCCACGGCGATTCGAGACATCGCTCCGGAGCGTGGGGCGGTTGCGACATCGGAGGGCTTTGATGGTGGCCACTCGATTGGCGCCGCGTGGGGCGATATCGATAACGATGGCTGGCTGGACCTGTTTGCCGGCAACTTTGCCCATGTTGATAGCCGGGGTGACCAGCCAAAGTCGCGCTTCTTGAGAAGTACTGGGCCGGCTGGAAAGTTTGTATTCGATGACATCGGGGCGTGCGGGGTTTTCTATCAGGAGTCGTATGCGAGCCCGGCGCTGGCGGATGTTGACAATGATGGCCGTATCGACCTTTTCTTCACGACGGTCTACGGGACAGCATCGTTTGGGCGACCAAACAACCCGGTGCTGCTTCGCAATAGCGGTGCGTGCTGGTTCAGTGATGTGACAGCTGCGGCTGGAGTCAGCGGACTTGAGCCCACGTACCAGGCAGCGTTTGCCGACATTGACAACGATGGTCTCTTGGAACTTGCAAGTGGTGGACGACTTTTTCAAAGCGCTTCGGTAGCGGGGAACCACTGGCTCGGAGTGCAGCTGATCGGAAATGGACGGACGGTAAACCGCTCCGCGATAGGAGCGCAAGTCGTGTTGACTGTAGGCAGGCAGAGGCTTGTCAGGCAAGTCGAGGCCGGAACGGGCGAAGGGAATCAGAACGATTTACGCCTACATTTTGGACTAGGGAAGTTCTCAGATCCCGTGGATGCCGAGGTCTTTTGGCCCGATGGTACACGCCAGAGGCTGCGGCATGTACAGGTTGACCGTATGGAAGTCGTGACGCAAGGTGCGGGGCGAATAAGTTACCGTTAACAAACCCACCCGGAACCGCAACATCGCGGCTCCGGGTGTTAATACTATGTTCATAGAACGATGTAAGAACTCCTGCACACGTGAGCCGAGTTTGGCAAAATGCCAAATCTCTTTGTGCCGGATATCGAATTTCAAACGCGTATAAATCCAGCCAACTGTTCCGAATTGAGCGTGCCTGCGTGTACATTAACAGAATGACACGTACTCGGGCATCTTTGTTGATTTTGGGACTCGCAGCCTTCCTTGTTTCCGCTGATGCACGGGTGATTGACCCAGTCCTCAAAATTATTGCTTTAGATTTTGGTGTTGGTGAGGAAAAAGCTGCATGGACTATCAGCGCCTATGCATTTCCATATGGGCTTTGCCAGTGGTTTTATGGACCGCTGGGGGACCGCATTGGGAAGCTAAAGGTGATGAGTTACGCGTTGATGGCTTTTGCCATCGGTACGGCAGCCTGCGCATTTGTGCCTAATCTAGCGGTGTTCATCGCCCTGCGTTTTATAACCGGTGTGTGTGCCGCAGCGATTATCCCGCTATCGCTAAGCTACATCGGCGACAAAATCGCCTATGAAGTCCGGCAGGTAGCGCTCGCGCGCTTCATGATGGCCTTGATGCTTGGACAGATATTCAGCAGCTCACTTGGTGGAATATTGCAGGACTTGTTCGGATGGAGAACAACGTTTCTCGTGTTTGGTGGTGGTGCTGTGTTGGCGGCTGGCGCGCTCGTGTATGAATCGATTAAGTTTCCAGAGGAAGCCAAAGACAAGCCATTCTCCTTCAAGCCATTTGCCGATCTCTTTGCGATGCCGGCTGGGCAGGCTATTTTCGCCGCCGTGTTCATTGAGGGCTGTGTTGTTTTTGGGACGATGGCCTACTTGGGAGCTGCCATCAAGACTGGTTTCCCACTTATGAAGTCCACCCAAATTGGCTTGATAATGGCGATGTACGGTGTTGGTGGGCTTGTCTATTCATCCGCAGTGCGTAAGCTTGTTACCCGCTTCGGCGAAGGCGGTATCGCACAGTTTGGCTCGTTGTTGATTGCGGCCGGCTGTATTGTGATGAGCCAGCTTGGGCAGTGGTGGATGGCTATCGGGGGAATCTTCTTCTTTGGACTGGGTTACTTCGCGATGCACGGCTCGTTACAAACACGTGCAACTGAGTTGAAGCCGGAGCTGCGGGCAACGGCTGTTAGCCTGTTTGCATTTATGTTCTTCGTGGGGCAGGCAGTCGGACCGATTCTCTTCGGGCAAATCAAGGCTGCAAGCGGCTATACGGCAGCTTTTCTCGTGAACTGCGTAGTGATTGCAGCGCTTGGGACGGTGCTGAATATCTACTTCAAGAAGACGCGCCGAGTACCCGCGAAGGGGTAAGTCGTTATAGAATTGTCAGGATGTTTACCTATTCGGTAAACATGATTTGAATATAGGGGATGAATGCTGATTCAAGGCATTCATCCCTTTACGTTTTTATTAGTTTGACTGAAATATTGCTGGTGCGTCTGGTGCAGTAATCACCATCACTGTTACTTTTACTAGTTTTTATTATTTGTATATAACAATACAGTATTGTTACTGATTCCTGTGGTTCGTCCTCTCAGTACTCTTTGACTGTCGTTTCGCTTGGCGTGCCTTTGATTTGTTTGCAGGCATGAATATTGCACAAGTGTTAACTATCTGCACCTTGGGACTCCCAATCCTTGATGCAGGCGACGACAGGTGTGGAGACACACCGCGTATTCCCGGTACGAAAGAGAAATTGATAAATGGTTACCAAGCGTCAAAACTGGTTCCTTAAGTTCGGTGTGTTGGCTATTGTGAACCCTTCGCTCATTATGTTAAGTCTCGCCTATGGTGGTCCTGGACATGAAGCGAAGGTTTCCACGGTTAAGCCTACTGCCAAGAAGTCAGCTAAGGCAGCGAAGCCTACAGGCAAAGCTGGAGCCAAGGTCGGAGCCGTAAAGGCATCTTCGAAGATGGCAACAATCGAATCGGCAGCAAGCCGTCTTGCAAAGCGTCTGGATGGTACACATCAGGTTCGTGCGACTACAGGTCAAGAAACCAAGGTGCTCGGCCGAGTAACACCTGAACAGCGTAAAGCCGCTGCAGCTAGCCGCCGAGCAGCACGCGCTAATGGTGCTGGTCCAAACGCTGGCCCAGACATTACTGCCGGAATGACCCCGGACTATTTCGGTTCGCCAAACTATGCGAACAGCCCGCTCCCACAATTCGACGCGCAAGGTAACCATATTGCAGGCACCGGTATCCGCAAGTTTGTGGACAGCCTCCCAGGCCTTGGCCCTGCAAATGCGAATAACCTCGGAAACTACATCCCAGTTGCACAGAAGGTTACTAACGCATCCTTCCCAAATGATGACTACTACGAGATCGCAGTCAACGACTTTCTCCACAAGTGGACCACTGACCTTCCAGCAAGCAAGGTCCGTGGCTATAAGGACTTAAGCCCGGCTGCTCAAGGTGGCAACATCAGCCACTACTTCGGCCCATTCATTTTTGCAGAGGCTGATCGCCCAGTTCGCCTAAAATTTGTAAACCAAATTGGCATCGGTGATGCAGGTAATCTCTTCCTTCCAGTAGACAAAACCCTGATGGGTGCTGGCGAAGGACCTCACCAGACTGGCGTTGATGGCAACGGAAACCCTGTTTACGAACAGTACACAGAAAACCGTGCACTGATTCACCTTCACGGTGGAAAGACGCCTTGGATCTCCGACGGAACGCCTCACCAGTGGATTGTTCCGGCCGGTGAAACGACATCCTACAAAAAGGGTGTAAGTGCACGAAACGTCCCTGATATGGCTGACCCTGGCGATGGTGCGATGACGTACTACTTTACAAACCAGCAGTCCAGCCGTCAGATGTTCTACCATGACCACACCAGCGGTATGACCCGCTTGAACTTCTACGCAGGTGAAGCATCTGGGTACTTCATTACCGACAAGTATGAGAAGGACCTCATCGATGGTACGAACTACTCCGGTATCAACCCACAGCTGAAGAAGGTTCTCCCATCCGAGGGTGGCGATCACCGTTTTGGTATCCCACTCGTCATCCAGGACAAGACCTTTGTCCCAGATGCAGCACAGCTCAAGGCCACCGACCCAACCTGGGACACGAACAAGTGGGGTGGCATGGGATCCCTGTGGTACCCACACGTCTACACACCAAACCAGAACCCATTTGACATCTCTGGTGCAAACGGTATGGGGCGTTACGACTATGGTGAGTGGTTCTGGCCAGTATGGACCCTTGAAAATGGTTCGGTTCCAAACCCATATGCAAACTTCCCTGGACAGCCTCCAGTTATCCCAGGTGTGCCACATCCATCAGCTGTTCCTGAAGCATTCATGGACGTGATGACCGTCAACGGGACTGCATTCCCAACGATGCAGGTAGATCGCAAGTCCTACCGCTTCCGTATCCTCAATGCTTCAACAGAGCGCTACGTCAACCTCCAGCTGTACTACGTCGATCCTGCGCATCCAACGGAAATCCGTATGTTGCCAGCAACGGCGCACAAGACCACTGATAGCGTTGCGACAACGGGTAAGGCACCGCTTGTCAATGTTGGAATGACAGGACTCGGAGTAGGCTTTACAAACCCAACCCTGAATGCCGATGGAACTGTCGGAACAGGACTTCCTGCCGGTGGCTGGCCAGATACATGGCCAACTGACAACCGTGTTGGTGGTGTTCCAGATCCAGCGGATGCTGGTCCTGCATGGATTCAAGTTGGATCCGAAGTCGGATTCTTGCCTGAGCCAGTTGTCATCCCAAGTGCACCATTTGCATACGAATACATGCGCCGAACGATTGTTGTTCTGAACAACAGCTCACACTCGCTCTGGGTTGGTCCAGCTGAGCGCGCCGATGTTATTGTTGACTTCTCCCAGGTTCCTGCTGGCAGCAAGATCATTATGTACAACGATGCCGCAGCGCCACTACCAGGCTTTGATGCCCGTTTGGACTACTTCACTGGCAACGATGACATGACGGATTCTGGCGGAGCTCCAAGCACCGTCGAAGGATTCGCACCGAACACCCGTACCGTTATGCGCTTTGAGGTTAGCAATGCTCCTGCAGCAGCGCCGGTCAACCTGACCGACCTTACAACGCTGGTACAGGCTGCTCACAAGGCATCCCATCCTGCGCCAATCGTTCCTCAGAGTGCATACAATGCCGTTCGTGGTCAGAACTACCCTGACACGTACAGCTCGATTCAAGCGAATACCTTGACCTTCACACCATTGAACGAAGTTACTGGTGCTCCTACTGGACCAGCTGCGACAGTTCCAATGGAGCCAAAGGCAATCCATGAGCTGTTCGAGACCAAGTATGGTCGTATGAATGCGGTCCTAGGAATCGAACGACCACTTTCGACAGCAAACATCCAGACGACACTCCCGATGGGGTACTTTGACCCAACGACAGAGAACATGTCTGACAACAATGTCCAGATCTGGAAGGTTACCCACAACGGAGTTGACTCCCACGTGATGCACTTCCACCTCTTTGACATCCAGTTGATCAACCGTGTGGGTTGGGATGGTGCTGTGACCTGGCCAGAAGCCAACGAACTTGGCTGGAAGGAATCGGTCAAGATGCACCCGCTGATGGACACCATTGTTGCAATGCGTCCAAAGCACATGAGTGTTCCATTCGTCGTGCCGGATAACATCCGACCATTGGATCCAACTAAACCAGTGGATGCTCCGATTGTCGTCAGTGATCCTGCTACCTTCCAACAAACAGTTACTGTAGCTAACGCAAACACCAACTTTATGTGGGACTACGCATGGCACTGTCACCTCCTCGGACACGAAGAGAACGACATGATGCGTCCTGTATCGGTGAGAGTCAGCAAGGCTAGTCCTGTTGTTCCCGGTGGTTGCCGTGCGGTTACCACAAGTGGCCGAAACGTCATCTCCTGGACAACATCTGCAGCAAACTGGAACTACCGTGTGGATCGTCAGGCAAGTGGTAGCAACAACTGGGTACTCGTTGGATCAACTGTTGGCAATACAACATCATTGACAGATCCAGCAATCAATCTGAGCGGTACCTATACATACCGTGTTGCAGCAATCAACGGCGGTGGACAGTCGACATACGCAACGGCATCGGTGACGATTCAGCCAAGCAGCCCACTTTCGAACGTAAGCTGTACTGCATCGACACTTTCCGCTAATGCACCGACAATCACACTGAACTGGACGAATGCTCTTCCATCTGCGACAAGCATCCAGATCCTACGTTCCACCGATGCTGGCTTTGTAAACAACGTCACGATGATTAGCATCGCTGGCAATGCAACAAACTACATCGACACAACGGTTGGGGCCGGACAGACGTTCTACTATGCTCTGCGCTCTGTCAATGCGACGGGACCATTCCAGTACACAGCGACTGTCTCTGCAACAACGCCTGGTCGTCTCCCTGCAGCGGCAACGGGACTCACTGCAACGGCATCCGCTCCATCGGCGAATGCACCGACCATTACCCTAGGCTGGACTGTTCCGACGCAGGTCGTACCTCTCCAAGGCATCCTGATTGAGCGCTCAACAGTAGCTGGCTTCACGGCTGGCACGGTTACCCAGTTCAATGTTGCATCCACGGCACGTACGTTTATCGATAACACCGTGCAACCTGCAACAACGTACTACTACCGTGTTGTGTTGCAAAACCAGTATGGCAACTCTGCAGCATCCAATGTTGCAAACTCGACCGCGAGTGGTGTGATTCCGGTTGCACCATCAGGCCTAGCCGCAACACCAGCTGCGGTAAGTGCTGCTGCTCCGAGCATCAACGTAACCTGGACAGACAACTCGACCAACGAAGCGAGCTTTGAAGTTCAGCGTGCAACAAATGCTGCGTTTACAACTGGACTTGTGACCTCACCGGTCGCTGCAGATGTAACATCGCTTCAGGCAACGGGGTTGGCGGTCAATACGACCTACTTCTTCCGAGTCCGTGCAGTTGGTCTTGGGAATGCAGCATCGGCTTACACGGCGACTGTCAGTGCAGTCAGCCCTGGTCAGCTCGGTGCACCAGTAACGGGCATCACAGCAGTCGCATCGGCGCCTGGTTCGACGGTCAACAACGTTGTCGTCCGCTGGGTGATTGGTACGCAGCCGGTTGCAGTCACGAACTTCACGGTTCAGCGGTCACTTGATCCAGCATTCGCTACGATCGACCGAAGCTTCACCACCGCAAACGGTACAGCTGTGACCTACACAGACAGCACCGTTGTTCCAAGCACGACGTACTACTACCGAGTGATCACGAACAACGTGTACGGAGCCAGCGCACCAAGTGCGATTGCATCCACAACCTCAAATGCAGGATTGCCTCCTGCACCGACAGGCTTGGTTGCAACTCCAGCGGCTGTATCTACCGCAGCACCATCCATGAACCTCGCTTGGACGAACAATCCTGGCAATGCAACGGGTCTGGTTCTGCAGCGTGCACGTAATGCTCAGTTCACCACGGGTCTTGTGACGGTCAACCTTGCAGCGAATGCGACAAGCTACACCGATGCTGGACTTGGACTGAATGTTCTCTACTACTACCGTGTACAGCTAGTAACGCCTCTTGGTAACACGGCATGGTCGAACATCGTTTCCGCAACATCCGCTGGTCAGCTGAACCCTGCACCAACGGTGACAGTCGGAACAACGACGACCACTACCATCCCTGTGACCTGGACAGCAGTCACGACACCAGCGGCAGCTCCTGCCAATGGATGGGTTGTAACACTGAAGAATGCTGGCGGGACTGTAGTTTCAACAGTTACGTTGAACACTGCAACCCCAAGAAGCTATACGTTCACTGGACTTACGACTGCAACCACCTACAGGGTTGAAGTCCAAGCCCGAAACAACTACGGAAATGGAGCTGTTGGATCCGCAAGCGGAACCACCAGATAATCATCCGCGATTGTCTCCCGAGCAACCCCCGAATGGAAAGTCCATTCGGGGGTTGGTTTGTATTTGCGTATTCCGATGAATCGCCAAAGCGTCTTGAAGGTCACCAAGTCATGCGGATACACATTGATTAGCCTGTCGGAAGCAATTACCAATACAGGTGATCTCCGAGCCCGAAACACTTTCGGAAATCATGCCGCTTGGTTTGCATTCGGAAAAGCCAGCTAACGCGATATCAGTTGTCGCATCGTCCCTGCATTGCCATTGCGTTCTGTAATGTTGTTATTTTTTATTAACAAGTATTCAGGTGGATTACCAAACTGCCGAATATCTCCTTCAGATGCCATTGGTGGAGCAGAGATACTCTTGCGTCCCACCGAACACCACCTTTGGCTTGGAGATTGTCCGCTATGAATATAAAGAAATCTGTCCCGGGAATAGCTGCCGCCGGTATCGCAGTGACCGCCTTTGCCGCAGGGTCCATTATCAGAGATACCCGCGCTACCGCTGCCGAACCACAATCACCGTCTGGGAAAACAGCATTTTCGTGCCCGATGCACCCCGCGATCAAGTCAAACCATCCCGGTGACTGCTCCGCCTGTGGGATGGACCTTGAACCAATCAAATCTGCGAATCGCTACGCATGCCCGATGCATCCCGCAATCACTGCGGACAAGCCTGAACACTGTTCTGCTTGCGGCATGGACCTTGAGCTCACAACGGCTGCAGGAAAGACAGCGATTCATCTCTCGGCTGAGGAAACACGCCTTGCGGGGATCCGCTCGGAAGTCGTTAGTAAAGCGGGCCAGGGGACATCACGCATCATTCCTGGCCGCGTTCAGGCGGATGAGACACGGATCTATCGAATCAATGTTCCCATCGATGGCTGGATCCAGGAAATGACGGACACCCCAGTAGGTGCATTTGTAAGCAAAGGTGAAATGCTCGCCGGGTATTACTCTCCCGAGCTCCTTGCGCGCGAACGTGCCTTTTTCTTTGCCCTTGAGACAGCCGACAAAATCCCGCAGACGGTTGTTCCTGGCCAGATGGGCTCCGGTTCCGCAGGGCAAATCGGTAGCGCAACCAGTCAACAAATCAATGGCCTTTCACCTGCTGCCCGTATGGATCGCTTCCATGATTACAAAGATGAAGCCTTCGCAATGCGCAAGGAATTCATTCGTCGATCCCATGGGCTCCCCGAAGCAAAGCCTGAGAAAATGGCACCTGACTCGAACACGAGTGCACACCGTGCAAAGCCAATTGAAATGGATACCAAGAGTGCCGTACAGCGGAATATGAGCTTTGCCACGGGCGTGCTTGGACCAGAGGGAAATTCTGGCAAAATCAATGCAAACCAAGGCATCGTACAGGGGCCCGTCGAAAACCTGCGTAACCTTGGCATGTCTGATGACCAGATCGTTCAGCTTGCGGCAACCCGTGAAGTGACACGTACTATCGATGTGTTCTCACCCATCAATGGCTACCTCCTGACACGTTCGATTAGCAAGGGGCAGCGCTTTATGGAAGGCACAGAGTTCTTCCAAATCGCCGACTTGTCGACGGTCTGGGTCAATGCAGAGGTACTCGACTCAGATACGCAGGCACTACAGCCAGGGGCGAATGTCACAGTACGCACTGCCGATGGTAAACATCAGGCCACTGCAGTCGTCTCAAATGCCCTTCCTGTTGCCGATCCATCTACGCGGACATCCAAGATTCGACTCATCGTCAGTAATGCCGATCGAGCATTTACTCCTGGTGCGGCAGTGGATGTCATTCTTAGCGTTGCGCATCAGCCTGCTTTGTCGATCCCAGCGGATGCCCTCATTGATACTGGAAAAGCAACGTATGTCTTTGTGCATGGTGCGGATGGCAGCTACACACGCCGTGATGTTGTGGTCGAGCGCCATCGTGCTGGACGCATTGTGATCAAAAGTGGACTCAAGAGCGGCGAGCGCGTTGTGACTGCTGGGAATTTCCTGATCGACTCCGAGAGCCGGCTTCGCAGCCACTAGTGACCTGCCAGGCTAGGTGCCTAAGCACCAGCGTGCCGCAATGGAATCCAAATCATGAACATTGACCGTATTGTTGACTTCTCAGTCAAGAACCGCTACCTTGTCCTCATTTTGGTGGCATTCGCCACCATCTTGGGGTGGTTCTCCTTCCGGACATCCCCTGTGGATGCCATCCCTGACCTGTCTGACACACAGGTAATCGTCTATTCAAAGTGGGACCGCTCCCCGGATGTCATCGAGGATCAGGTGACATACCCAATCGTCACAGCGATGCTTGGTGCTCCTCACGTAAAGGCCGTCCGTGGCTTTAGCGACTTTGGCTACAGCTTTGTCTATGTAGTCTTTGATGAAGGCACAAATGTCACAGCTGCGCGTTCGCGTACCAATGAGCTCCTTGCAGGGGTACTTCAGCGTATTCCGAAGGGTGTACAGACACAGCTGGGGCCGGATGCATCTGGTCTTGGATGGGTATATCAGTATGCTCTGGTAGATAAATCCGGCAAGCTAAACCCGGCTGACATCCGCGCCTACCAAGACTGGACACTCCGATACCAGCTCAAGTCCATCCCGGGTGTTGCTGAAGTGGCAACCGTCGGCGGCTTTGGTCGCCAGTTCCAGGTGAATATAGATCCTGTCCGCCTGCGCCGCTACGGCGTTCCACTGCGCAAAGTGGTGGATGCTGTCCGTGGTGCCAATCAAGAATCTGGTGGACGCTTGGTCGAGTTCGGTGGCACAGAGTACATGGTCCGTGGCCGCGGCTATGCAAAGACATTATCGGAATTTTCCGAAACGATCATTCCGGGAACGGACAACGACAGACCGGTACGTATTGGTGATGTCGCAGATGTCGAGTTTGGTCCGGATATGCGTCGCGGTGTTGCAGACTTCAATGGAAATGGCGAAACCGTCAGTGGCATTGTAATCGCCCAGCAGGGTGAGCATGTCAGCGATGTGATCAGTCGCGTCAAGGCACGCATCCAGGATGTCAAAGGCTCAATGCCAGCTGGCCTCGAACTCGTTCCTGTCTATGACCGCTCCGACCTGATTAAGAGGTCTATCAATACGCTCAACACCACATTAATCGAAGCGATGGTTGTTGTCGCACTCGTCATCTTTGTCTTCCTCTGGCACTTCCCAAGCTCAATCATCCCGGTGATTACAATCCCAGTATCGATTCTGATTGCATTCATTCCATTCAAAATGCTTGGACTGAGTGTCAACATCATGTCGCTGGGTGGCATCGCGATTGCCGTTGGTGCGATGGTGGATGCAGCAATCGTCGTCGTCGAACAAACGCATAAACGCCTTGAAGAGTGGGAAAAGGGTGGACGCGTCGGGTCAGTCTCGAGCGTGGTTGTACAGGGCGTCAAAGATGTCGCCGGGCCAAGCTTCTTCGCACTCCTTGTCATCGCTGTCTCATTCCTTCCAATCATGACCCTCGAAGCCCAGGAAGGCCGTTTGTTCAAGCCGCTGGCGTACACAAAGAACCTCTCGATGCTGGTCGCGGCCATCATGGTCCTGACACTCGACCCTGCGCTGCGTATTCTCATCGTCAAGCTTGGCGAAAAGAAGACCGGTAATGCGTTCATCGATCGCATTCTCCACAGCATCTTGGTCGGAAAGCTGCAGAGCGAGGAAGAGCACCCAATCAGCCGTGGGCTCATCCGGATCTACGAACCGGTTGTGGTTTGGTCCCTAAAGCGCGGCTGGATGGTCATTACTGCAGCAGTTCTTCTGGTTGGGATGACGGTTCCTGTGTTCAATCGTCTGGGGCGTGAGTTTATGCCTCCACTCGATGAAGGTGCGTTGTTCTACATGCCAAGTACCATGCCAGGCATCTCAGTAACAGAGGCCCAGCGCTTGCTGAATGTGACTGACAAGAAGATCAAGGCATTCCCTGAAGTCGCAGCGGTGCTCGGCAAGGCTGGGCGTTCAGACTCGAGTACTGACCCGGCTCCGCTGTCGATGCTCGAAACGGTTATCGTCCTCAAGCCGCGTGAAGAATGGCGGAAGGTCCCAACTTGGTACTCGAAGTGGGCACCGGAATTTGTAAAGCCTGTTCTACGTCGAATAACGCCAGACACGATTTCCATCAAGGATCTTGAGCGTGAAATGAATGCAGCGGTACGCGTTCCAGGCCTTGCAAATGGCTGGACGATGCCTATCAAGGCGCGTATCGACATGCTCACGACGGGTATCAGGACTCCAGTTGGTCTGAAGGTCACTGGAAAGACCACGGATGAAGTGGATGCAATCGCTGCTGAGGTCGAAGAGCACCTCTCGGGTATCCGTGGCGCACGCAGCGTGTTCGCTGAACGCACCGCAGCAGGTTACTATTTGGATATTGCATGGGATCGTGCAAAGCTAGCTCGCTATGGCTTGACGATTGATGATGCCCAAATGGTCGTTGCCAATGCGATTGGTGGGGAAGAAGTGAGTACGGTTGTAGATGGCCGTAACCGCTACCCTGTTAATGTCCGTGTAAAGTCGGCATACCGTAGTGATGTCGAGGCAATCTCTCAGTTGATCGTCACGGATATGGATGGCAAGCGTGCGGTTTCGGTCGCCGATGTTGCGGATGTTCGCATCGTCAGCGGCCCGGCGATGATTCGTGACGAGGATGGCATGCTCACGGGGTATGTCTATGTTGACTTGGATGGCCGTGATCCTCAATCCTTTGTGGATGAGGGACGTAAGGTCCTGGCCACGGAACTTAAGCTGCCAACTGGCGCCACTGTGCTCTGGTCGGGTCAATATGAAAACATGCAGCGTGTTGCGCAGAGGTTGACACTGGTTGTTCCAATCACGCTTGCACTGATATGTATCCTTCTTTATGCAAACCTCAAATCCATTCAGAAGACCATGATTGTGTTGCTCGCGGTTCCATTTTCCGCGATCGGTGCAATCTGGCTTGTGTATGCCCTCGGCTTCAATATGAGTATTGCGGTTTGGGTTGGCCTGATTGCACTGATGGGTGTGGATGCCGAGACGGGTGTCTTCATGCTGCTCTATCTAGACCTTGCGTATAACAAGGCGAAGAAAGAGGGACGTCTTACGAGCCGGGATGGCCTACGTGATGCGGTTGTCGCTGGCGCGGCCCGGCGTATCCGGCCGAAGTTTATGACGGTGATGACGATGTTTATGGGCCTTGTGCCTGTGCTATGGTCATCGGGTGCGGGCTCGGATGTGATGCAGCGTATTGCGGCACCGATGGTCGGTGGGATCTTCACAAGCTTTCTGCTCGAGCTCCTGGTGTATCCAGCGGTCTATGAAGTGTGGAAGTGGCGGAGTGAGGTTTCGTTGATGGTGGATGCCACGAGGGAAGAACCTACATTATCGGATGCAGAAGCCGTGTAAACGGATCGGTTGTACTGGAGCGTAAAACCGCCCCACTGGCTTTCGCCAGTGGGGCGGTTTTCATTTTCGCGATGCCAACACCAAGGAACCTGAATGGCTACCGGCAGTGCATTTAGCATCACCGTATAAATACTATATTTGAAAAACATAAATTAACAATCTGGTAAAAATAACATTCTTTCGGATACCCCTCCTGGAATAGGCTGTTTTCGTCGGATTTCGCTGGCAATTTGTGTGCTCTAGGCATAGATATTGCACATTTGTTAACTATCTGCTGTGTACCCATCCCAAAGGGAAACAGCAGGCAAAGGCAGATGCGAAAACGCATCACGTATTCCCGGTACGAAAGAGAATTCCATATATGGTTACCAAGCGTCAGAACTGGTTGTTACGGTTCGGTGTCCTGGCTATTGTCAATCCTTCGCTCATCATGCTGTCCCTGGCAGCATCTGGTCCTGCGACGGAAACGAAAGTCGCTCCAGCTAAAGCAACTAAACCCGCAACACGCTCCGTCAGCAAATCCGCACGGACAGCATCCAAGGTCACTGGCAAGTCAAGTCAGCTTTCCACCAAAGTGGACCTCAAGCTCACATCCCGTAAGCCTGAAGGCCAGGAACGAAAGATTCTTGGACGCGTTTCCGCTGAACAACGAAAAGCAGCTGCTGCTGCGATGCGTACCGCACGTGCAGAGCGCCGTGGCCC
>Ga0114975_10001797_pt1 | contig 14928 bp, 14 predicted proteins | sample S_130626_EF_Meta_FD_87031 | JGI IMG/M metagenome (GOLD analysis project Ga0114975, IMG submission 87031) | Freshwater microbial communities from Lake Simoncouche, Canada to study carbon cycling - S_130626_EF_MetaG | ecosystem: Environmental > Aquatic > Freshwater > Lake | place: Lake...
CAACCGAGAGAAATTAGAATCTCTATCTATCGCAAGGAAAACACATTTTTCCGCTATTTGCTACAGTAATCATACTATATCCAGTATATGGATTCATTGACACAGTGTTTTTTTGGACCATATTATATTCGGGCATACTCGGTCCAATTGGCAATTTTGATTTGTCAACAACAATATTTTTTTTACTAAACGACATTTTCATTTTTACAAAATTGATTAGAAGATTGCTATAGAAAGTTATCCTAAAATAAAATGGACCATACTACTATAGAAAAAGAAACACCTCCGATGGGATCTCACTCATGTAAATATTGTTTTCGAAATTATCTAAAAAAAGACAATCTTGATAAACATATCATCTGTTGTGAATTCTTTCATCGAGCATCTACTAAAGAATTTGACAATGAAATGGACTCGTATGAAAAATTACCATCCCAGCGCGAACTATTTCACTTGTTGAGAGAAACCATGTATAAATGTAATAAATTAGAAAAAGAGGTCACCAAATTAAAAACGTATTCGTTGTCGAGACAACGCAAACAAATTACCGAATATTTGAATCAACCTGAAAATAAACCCGTCCTCAATTTTATCGATTGGTCCAGGCAAATTTCAATAGAACAAAAACATTTAGAAGTAGTATTCCAAGACGATTTGACCGAAGGTATAAAAGAAAGTATAAAAACGGCCTATGAAAAAAGTAATATACTAGAAATACCTATACGGGCATTTGCTCAAAAAGCAAACACCCTATATTTCTATCACAATAGTGACGAAAATCCGGCCAAATATTGTTGGAAAATAATGTCGAATGATGATATTGATAAATTCATCTCGATACTATCGTATAAATTTCTTCAAGAATATATGAAATTTCAGCGCAGTATTATGGATAAACTAGAGAATGACGAAAATCTAAAAGAAAACCATATTATTTATATGATTAAAATAAATGGCGGAAAAGGGTCTGACGACCGTCGGCGCAATGAAATCAAAAAAATATTATATTTGAAATTACAACAAGAAATCGTGGAGAATGTGGAATATATATAAAATTGATTTGCATATATTTTTTATTATTTTAAATAACAAATATATATATATATATACAAAATGGCAGAATTTGTAAAAGAAGCAGTAGCGAATGGACCAGTAGAAGAAAAGGTAGAAACTGGACCAGTAAAAGAAAAGGTAGCAACTGGACCGCCAGATTTTCTCGCCAAAAAACACCACCATGAACGAGACATTCGTATAAAATTTTATGAAATAGGTCATCGTTATACGGTGGATGAATTAGAAGGATATACGTCGGTAACAACATGGATTCATCATCATTTCCCCCCATTTAATGCCGATAGTGTTATAGATAAAATGGAAAAGGGTAAAAATTGGCGCGATGGCGAAAAAAATAAAAAATATTGGGACCAAGAAACGGGCAAACCAATGACCAGAGAAAAAATAAAGGGAATGTGGGACGCCAAGCGCGATGCCGCTGCGCAAGCTGGCACCGCTATGCATTATGATATTGAATGTTATTATAATGGAATTGAAACCTATAACACGTCCACCGAATACCAACACTTCAAAAATTATTTGAAAGATTTCGAACGAGACAATCCATACCTAATACCGTATAGAACAGAATGGACAGTATTTGACGAAGAAATGAAATTAGCCGGATCTATTGATATGGTCTATCAGGATACTAGTGACAAAACCGGAAAAACATTGGCAATTTATGACTGGAAACGATGCGCCGAAATTAGTCGTGAAAATCAGTTTAGTAGCGCACTTACACCAGAAATACAACACTTGCCGGATACGAACTTTTGGCACTATTCCCTGCAATTAAATACATATAAAACAATATTAGAGAGAAAATATGATAAAAAAGTTACCAAATTGGTTCTAGTCGTATTATATCCAAAAAATACGAATTATCAAATACATGATGTGGAAATCATGGATATGAGCAATTTGTTTAAGGCGAGAAGGACCGAATTATCCAAAAAAAAATAGATGAACCATAAAAATACTTAAATACAATTCTTTTTTACAATGTAAATATGACAATAACTATAAAACAATATTTATACGTATTTTTATTGAGGTTCATTCATTTGTATAGAATATGTATATTTAAATTATGGTGTATGTTTGGCTATAAACCACCCAAGGCAATTACGGTTACCACGTTATCGAGTACATACGAGGAAAGACATAAACAACGATTCTTGGACACGTATGAATCTTCCAGCGATTTCAATGAAAATATGGACAAATGTTTTTATAATCAAGCGGAATTACGCGACATGTTAATCGAAGAAAATAACGGTCTAGAAAAAACATGGAAGACGCGAATATTATTTGAAAACACGCCTAGAGGCAATATCATCATGTATTATGATGCATTTAAACAAGGATTTGCATATTATTGCGACCAAAACAGTTTGCCATATCATTTATTGAATGCGGTTGCCATGAAATATGTAACGACTTACCGGTGCCGCGATTTTTTTGTGGATAATCAAGAAACGCCGGAAAATCATCCGTCACCTCTACTCGAACCGGCAAAAACAACGGAAGTTGTTCTAAAAAAAGAGGAGAGCGTTGGGCCAAAAAAACCAGCGCCATTTGCAAAATTCAAAAGTTACAATATGGTGAATTCAAAAGTAAAACAAGAGGAAAATAAAAAGGGTGACATTAAAAAGGGAGAGAAAGAGGAAAAAGAAGAGAAAATATACATTCGCAACAAATTCATATCTTTGGGTAAAATTATAAATTTTAAATTAATTCAACCGGTTGAAAAGAAACGCGGATTTACATTTAAAAGTAATTTAATGGAATCTATGAAAAACGACCAGAGTTTTCAAAAATCGGTCATGAGTTATGCTGAATACAAGAAGTTGAAAAGTGCTTCGACCAATTCCAATTAGATTGTTTCTTCCTTTTCCTTTTTCCATTTTAAAAATCCCACACTTTTTTCTAGATGGAATGAACTACCTAGATGCGACTTGGCAATCAAATATGCTTGGTATTCTTTTGGAGATAACGATTCCACGTATAATTCACTTAACGATTTTATAGGAGCTGATATTGTTTCCATCGTTTAATAAAATATAATGATTACTCTAATAATCATTATATATTTTTCAATTTTGTATAATTTTAAATTCTATTAGTAGATTCTTATTGATTATAAATTTATCCATAGGCTGCTCGCATTTCCGAATAAGTCATGTTACGTCCAGTATTTTGTTTGAATTCATTTGCACCTTCACTCATCATTTTTACTAATTCATCTGCCATCAAACCGGGATCTTCTATATTTTTGCGATTCAATAATTCCGATGTTTTTTCTATTCCTTCTTTTTCTAATTTTTTTATTACTTCATTTGCATTTATTTCAATGGGTTTCTTATCAGTATCCATGATATTATAAGTATACATTATATAAGAATATATATTTATATTATTTAATAAATAATATTGTCACGAAGTATTAACTATAACATAACAATATTTTATGTAAATTTAACAACCCACTGGGCCATTCTTATTATTATTTGCTACATAAACAATATCCAGGTCAGCGCATTTATTATGCAATTTATATAAATAATCCCCTTGACTCATGGCAACATATTCGCTTTCTGGTTTGGCATAGGTGCATTGAGTCGTTAATCCGCTCAAATTGTCACATTTGCCCGTATAACTATCCACCGTTTTGGTAACATAACAAGCATCCGCGTCTTTTACGGTGGATTTTTGTAGACGGGTAATATAATCCGCCTGACTATTTAAATTATTGTTATTATCGGGTTTAACGACAGTATATGGGTAACCGCGTTTTAACCATCTATTTCTACTACTCAACATACCGCTTGTATTCATTGACGATTTTTTAACGACAGTCGAATCCTCGGTACACGTTACGGCCGATTGAATAATATTACCGATATAATAGGTTCCACAACATCCTCCATGTCCCTTTGCCGTTCCATTTTTCATAGGGGTTCTAGGTAGAGAACGAGAGAGAGACGTTTGCCCAATATAACCCTGATTACGATGCGTTCCATTAATTGAAAACCCATTCTTCTGTCCAACGCTCATATTTTTGTATTTCGCTTCGGTTTTACGTTTTAAAGCAACTATAGACATTATATATTTTTAGAGAGAAAATACTCTTTGAATATATTCGGTAAATAACTATAAAGTTAAATGTAAAAGGAATATATAATGGACCAGTTAGATTTAGATATAAACAATTATAGTATCAAGGATATTGAACGTTTTTTCAAATTAAAACCCAATAGTAAATATAATGCGAGTGAAATTGAATATAAAGAATATGAAATACGAGAGCAATTGCTTCAAAGTGGCCATATAAATAAGAAAATGAAGAGAGATTTAATCGAATTTTTGAATCTGGCCAAGCAATGGTTAATATTTGTAAAATGTAAACAAATCGAACCTCCCACGATTATTCCTAAAAATGCGAAATTGGATACTACGGATTTTCCCAAATCGAAAATTCCTCCTCCAACGAGAGAAGGGGAGCTAATCCAACGCCCCGATACTCAATATACTTACACTAGTCAGAGTGAATTTTTCCCGGGAATATTGAATCCATTGAATACACGTATAATGACCAAATGTCTCACGATTGATACGAAGTTTAGACAAAATATACAAAAAACGTCGAGCTCGGATTTTGTCGTCAATTTACCAATGCGTCTAAACAAAGTGGTTTCCATGCAATTGTCCTCTATCGAATTACCTATATCTTTTTATGGTATATCGGAAACAAACGGGAATAATTATTTATATATCTATGCCTCTCAACAAGTGAACGCGACCACTGTGATAGAGGAATCAAAAGTGCTCATTGTTCCCGATGGAAATTATAATGCAAGTGATTTAATATCGACCATCAATTCTCTCCTCTCTCCCAAAGATAGTAAAGGAAATTTGATTTACCCCGACGATATGTTTTCATATATACAACTCGCTCTAGATATAAATGACAATTGTTCCGGTTCGGGAAAAGTAACACTCTATCCTACCGGCGCAAAAGCCGATACGATATTAACTGTGGAACTAGATTTTCGTAGAGACATCAATGGACAAATCGAAAGCAATTACGATTTGATTACGAAATTAGGGTATAATTTGGGATTTACACAAGAGACCTATACCGGTTCGACCATCTATGTATCCGAAAATGTCATTGACCCCTCTTCTCTCAAATACGTGTATTTGGCCATTGACGATTTTAATAATAATGTCAATAATCATTTTTTATCCACCTTTACCGATTACATATTAAATCCAAATATATTGGCTCGTATATCACTTCACGGTGCCGGGTTTTATATCATGACGGAGAGTGATTTAACCGTAACTACCGAGCCCAGAAGATATTTTGGTCCGGTAGATATTCAAAAAATTCAAATACGAATATTGGACCATAGAGGTAGGGTATTGCCATTGAATGCGAATTTTTCATTTTGTCTAGTATTTAAAATGCTCTATGATTTGTAACACCTACGGAGAAAATAATATAAAAATGGCGTATTTATATTATTTGTTATTTATAATATCGAGTTTTGCATTTACATAAATTGGCATCTGTATACGAACTATCTAAAATACAATAACAGGCCGTCTTTGCCCAAGTAGGTTGTTTCACATATTCAGGCATAGGCGTGACAAAAGGTAGACCTTTTGCCGTATCGTAAAAAGTAGTCACTTTCTCTCGATTAAATCGTTGGTCAGTATTATTACATAGAGTAAAGGTAGGACAATTCGCGGTTTTGGCGTGTTCTATACCAAAAATCAATTTGCTCCCACTTGGAACGAGTTGGTCCAGATTTTTCTTTTTATTACTGATAGAATTTCCTAAAGAATAGAGTTTATATGATGTATAATCTTGAGATTCTAATATCGCTGGAACTCCACTAGCATCTTTCAATATAGTAGCGGTTTTTTTATATTTCAAATAATCGCTTTGAGACATGTATACTATTTATTGATATATTTTTTCAACAAAAAACACAGTGGTCCATGCAAATAATGTGCCCACGATACTTCCCCAAGCCAATTGTTCAAGAGTATGTCTTCTGTATTTCGCGCGTTGATATAATGTGAGAACGGCAATAAATAAATTGGAAATGAGAATTGTGAAAGAATGATTTAATTGATACAAATAAACGAGAGAGAAAAATACCGATTGAGCATGTCCCGAAGGCATACCAAATTGCTCTTCATTTTTATATTTTTCCAATTTTGAAAAAGGAATAGGATTCTCTGGACGCGCTTGTCTAAATATAATTTTCAAAAACTTATTTATATACATATTTATTCCAAAAGAGAGAATATAAACAATTAGATATGTGTTACGCTTCCATAAATAGTATATTACGATGAAAAATAATATAATAGGCCCATAAAAACCAATCGTATCGAATACTTCAATAATATCGAATACGTCAATCATATATATATATTATATAGATATGATTGTTGATTGTAGATTGTAGATTGTAGATTGTAGATTGTAGATTGTAGATTGTAGATTGTAGATTGTAGATTGTAGATTATGTATTATAGAAACTATGTATTTGCTCTATATAATTGTTCACACATGAGAGAAAACGACCAGTTTGAACCATTCAAATCCACCACGTCACCTCTCTCATTCATTAATTTTATGGACATGCGATGAATATTTACCGGGCCAAAATAGGTCCGGTCTTGATTTTGCAATGTTCCGCCAAATTCAATATAGGTGGAACCATTGGCTAGACCGGATGTTTTCATAGGTATTAAACCAAATATATCTTTCACGAACGGACCATTTGAATAACTTTTGGCTTTGTTTTTACGTGAATTCAATTTTTCATTTGTTGCATATACTTGATTTTGGGTCAATTGAGTTCCAGTAGTATTACTGAATATGGTTTCTCCCGTAATGGGGTTACATTCAATTACAGACCGGTTAGCATAAGAAGGTAACGGAATGTCGGTTTCGGCGTTGGTAATAGTGACTAATCCATCATTTAAGTGATTTTGATTAAAATCGTCCAAAACAATTAAAAAATAATTATATAAATTTGTGCTAACGGCTGTGTCTCCCGTAATTTTTACAATATTTGTCGTTGAATTATATGAATAAAATGAACCAGTATCATTATAATAAATGATAGTATCGTCATTCGGGTCTACATATTCATTCGATTGAGTTAATGTATATTCAGTCAAATTTCTAAATCCTAATATCCAACCAATCGTTGCATCCCATGTCGTATTTTTAACACTAGAACTACCAATATAACATTTCACAAAACTATAAGGGTCGTAAAAAACTAAGCGAAAATCACTTGCCGTAAAAATTTTGTTTACATTCAACCGTATTTTTGAATAATCAGTTCCATTCTCAGTATAAACACTAACCGATGAACCGGCCGTCAATGAATTATTATCGAATGCACTATTTATAGCATTAATCAATTGAGTTCTTGTATATGTTCCGGCATCTAAGGTTATTTTGATATCATTCTCTCCCGAATCTATATATATTCCATTCGAGGTCGTTAATGGTTTTATGTAAAAATAATTATTATTTGAATTTTCCGATAAAGTAATTTGACTTCCATAAATGACTGATGAACCGCTAATATCGGAATAGGATTGTCCAGATACCAAATAATTGCTTAAACTATATGATGGGTCAGTGATATTCAAATAATTATACCATGTATTGTTTTCATCGCTGCTATCCCATAGTCCATTTGATGATGGGTCATAAAAATAAAGGTCATAATCGACTTGCGTTAATATTTTACTCACCTTTACCTCCAGTTGAGACGAAATTATACCTGAATTATTCGTTAACGATATAGTCGTTCCTTTTAACACACTATCCCCATCACTGTCCGTAAAATTGGCGAAAGCAGTATTAATATCTGTTTGCAACGAAGATATGGTAGTATATGTTTTACTAGTATATAGAGGCGGCACTTGATACCAATTTGCATATTGATTTCCGTATTTTTCACTACTATTCGGTTTGATGATAGCGATATAACTAGTATCAATGGTATAACTCGAATTATTTGCAAAAGAGGAAGTGAATACATTCGTATTTGATAAATCTATATTATGAAATGACAAATCCAAGACATTCCATAAATCAGTGCCAGAGAAATCAATCACGTAGTTATTTTTTGTAAATTCTTTGTTCAAATCAAATTGAAAATGAATTTTTGAATCAGTGTTACTTTGATATATTTTGGTATTGTTCATATTTAAAATACCCGAACTATCTTGCATTGTATTTGTAGTAGTAAGTGAGTTATTCAATGCCGTTATGTATTCACTTAATGTATATCCATCGCCGGTTGAATTTACTATATTAAAACTGACATCATTTCCCGAAAAATCATTTCTATAATCAGTATCACTGGCATCATAGCCATATTCTGCATGTATACATTTCAAATTGAAATATGGGCTCGATACAATACTATAATTGGTTTGCGTGGTAGATGTTTCGGAATATATATTATTTAATTCTACTCTCGAAGGGTCGAAATTGAAACAAGATGTGCTTCCACTCCAAATTGTATTATCCCCACTTTCACTTGGAAATACTACCACTGTTTTATAGTTTTTAATATTTGATGTGGTTTTTTGATTTAATTGCAAATTCATTTTATAAAACGAATTTCCACAACTATCTACAAATGGGTCCGTAATATCAATTCTTTGAATAAAAGAATTAGATAAATATGAATTTGACACTATAGAGCCACTTAAATCATCAAATAATTGATTTCTAGTATAAGTGTTTCCATTAGATATATTACTGGAAAAAGCTACATCATATGAATTAATAAGTGAAGAACTCGTGCTATCATATTCACTATATCCCTGATATTGTTTGATGGTAAAATACCGATTGGACGTGTTTATACTAAAGACACTATTGACTGAATCACTATTGGATGTAGATGTCGTGAGAGATAAAGTGCGTTTCGAATAAATCGTGGATATATTGTAGGATGTATCGTTATAACCTAAAAATCCGGGAATACTTTGATTACGTGATGTATCTATGAGAGGTGATGTCCAGGTAGGGAAATATAAATAATATCGGTTTTCGTTGAATGTTTTGTTGATATCGACTGTAATAGTCGCCGCACTGGTCACACTGTTATATTCAATCATTGTATTCCCAAAACTCACATCAGTGTAAGTAGAGGCCATTGTTTGTATAGAAGTATTAATTGCACTAATTAAATTTGCGGGGGTATAATTCCCAGCGTCTATTTTGATTTGATAATCATGGTCTCCACTAGTGATACCGGGAGAGTTTCCTTTTAAATAAAAAAAATTACTGCCATACTGTTTACTAATGGTATACCATGTATATGGTATTTGCACTGAATATAATTTTAATGATAAAACGTCTCTCAATGAATCAGATAAATTAAATGTAAAATCGGTAGCTAAATCATTTTGATTGGGTCGATAACTACTATCTATACTAATAATACGGCGCACTGTTTGTTTTAAAAGGGGGTTTAATTTATCTTTGGAATAATCTAATGTTTTAGTCAATTTCACATCATCTTTGCGATAATCGGTGGTAGGGTCAATAGTTTGCCCAACTACAGCATTTGATGGTGTATCTGTATTTCCCATACTAAATAAATTACCCGATAAATTCGCATTGGAACCGTATTCCATATTTGTATTTCCATAATTGATTGAATTCTCTTCCCCCGTGCTTCCATTGAATACATATTGTCGTGAACCATCTGTATCCAAATTTTCAACAACCTGACCATCTTCATCATCCTCATCAAAAAAACGGTTATATATATTATTAAAAAAATCATATAATTGTTTCCCGGATGTATTACGAATTGAACTATACTTGTTTAAAAAATAAATAATCTTTGCTTCTAATTCTCTATCGCTAGGATTTACCAAGTCCAATATTTGATATAATTCATTATCCGTATATTTAGAAACGTTATACATATCTTCATTCATTTAATTTATCGATATACATATTATTTATATTTTTTATTGGTTTCATTATTATTCGCCATTTTCTTTATCGATTTTTCGTTTGAACATTTCACTTATAAATTTAACTAAATCCATTGTCTTCATGCATCGGTATAACATATCAACCGGAAATGATTTGAGTCCTTGCCCACGTTTCATATGTCGAGTTCCTTTAAAACATAGGTGGTCAAATACTTTCATAACACGCTCTTCCATCTCGTCCATATCATTTCGGTCAATACGATATTTCCCCACATAAACATATCGATTGTAATTACGATTATTATATACCATATATTTGTTTATTTGGGGGTGATTGCGGACCATACCTATTCCGGTGATTTTATTTGTGTCATTGTTCATTTCTAAGATAAACAATACCGTTTCTATATTAATTTGTTGGGAGATTGGGTCTGGCGAACAATAAACACACCCAATTTTGGGATTTTTGACTCGAAAATTTTCATTTTCTTGAAAAGTAGAATTATTGAATCGAGAGGTCAATAATATATGCCGACGTTGTTCCTTATATTGTTTCACGTGTTGTTTTAGGAGAAATTTTTCAGTAGAGGTCATTTGATGAATTTATATGAGATAATCAATGGCCATATATTTCTCTTCAATTTTTTGAATTTTTTGAATTTTTTGATTTTTTTTGATTTTTTTGATTTAATATATGGAATTATAATAGATAATGGACGAAGAAACAATTATCATAGATATTGACCAAAATGATGAATCGATATCATCTTCAACTGCCAGTAGTTCAACCACCCAATCCTATATGAATTCAGTAAATATAAATATTAATCGGGAGGATGATATTGAAATCAGTAATATTCAGGAGGAAAATTCACTTATACAATACACGGAAGAGCATTTTATAAATAAATTACCGACCTATATAGAGGAAGATGGTATAGAACTTAAATTACTTCATTCCAATATGCATTTTTCGTCGGACAGCCCAGTATCAATGTCTACTGCAAATAGTGAAGATGAAAATGAAGAACATACCCACCAATACAAAAAATTAACATATGATGATGTTGAAAAAACGATATCAAATTATCATGCCAATGAAAATAAATATAATAGCGAAATGGATATATTGATTACCTATTTGAAAGGTCAAAAAATATTATATAAATATTCGAATCGAATAACTACTTGGAAATTGAATGCTCTCACCATTCCTTCCATATTTTTAACAGCGATTTTGGCAATTTTTACACCATTTATTGAGAGATTTAGTTGGGGCATTATTTTTATAGCTACGTTAAATGGATTCATCACCCTATTTATATCTCTCATCAATTATTTGAAATTAGAATCATCCGCCGAATTTTATTTGCATATAGCGAATCAATATGATAAATTAGAAACATCGGTAGAATTTGCGAATAATAAAATTGCCTTTATAGAAAATGAAAAAGAACAAAAAAAAATAGTTTTGAAAAAAATCAACGAATTGGAGAGAAAATTAACGGAAATAAAAGAATTGAATAACGTATTGATACCAAACGAATTAAAAAAACTATTTCCAGTGATCTTTCATATTAATGTCTTTTCATTTATAAAAAAAATAGAATTGTCTAAAAAGAAATTAATTATGAAATTGAAGGACGTAAAAAACGAAATGAAATATATTTTGTATAAATGGAATCAAACTTCCCATCGAGAATATTTGGAAAAATCGAGAGAAAAACACCGAATGGATTATTTATTTAAATTGAAGGAGCAGATGAAAGAAGAGATAAGTTATTATAATAATGCATATAGTTGTTTAGACACGATATTTGCGAATGAGACATATTATGTAGAGAAACACAATTTATTTTTATCCTTATTTTTTTCACAAAAAAATAACAATTATGATGATATTAAACTGCAAAATCCAGTGATAAATAATCATTTGAAATTTATATTAGACGACCTGTGAAGTTGATGTATTTTCTTTGTTGATATATTTTACACATATCCAATACCATGGAAACTCGTGAACAATTTTAATATTAGCATTATTGGTGAAAGCATTACATATTTTTTGCGCAATTGGATTATCCATTTTCAAGTGGATAGACATAATGATTCTTTTGTGCAGAGAATCGTTATGAATTAATATTTCATGCATTTCTTCAATGGTACCAATATTTAGATTATGAAATATGCTTTGAATATATTTTTTAGGAGTTTTTGCATCTATTCTAGGTATGCACAATGAAATTTTCTGTAAATTATTTTTATGATTCATTTTGATTTTATTTAAATATATCCATTGATATATATATCTTCAATTTTGTAAATAACAATTTATTTAGTAATATATCTTGTTACTAAATAAATTATTTAGAAATAAATTAAATATATAAATACTTATATACGTCATGTCATCAAGTGACTACAACCTGATGAAACGGTATGCGTATGCAGGCGGGTCTAACTGTGGAACAAATGTTTCGGGGACGTATACGAACATTTGTTCAATAAAAGATGTTGGATCTGGAACACGAACTACCACGGATACAGGGACGACTGGCTACACTGGACCGACTGGTTATACTGGACACACTGGACCAAGCGAGAGGTATATATCTATCAATAAGTTTGGTATAGACCCCATGGATTTTTCAGATAATTATGTTAGAATTATAGTTGATACCGGTTTATCGTATATTAAGGGAGACCATGTTAACGTAAAAGCATATGATAGTAAGAATGTTTCAGATACAGATATTGGAAGTGAATACAGTGGTTATGAATTAACTGGTATTGTAGATACATATGATTCAACCACGGGAGAAATGGAAATAAATTCGGCGGTGAATAATGGTATTGTAAATAATAAATCAATATGGTATAGAACAAATTTGTATTATAAAGGTGATACCGGAACAACTGGTCCTACTGGTATAGCGGGTGATAGGTATAATACAACTTACAGTGGAGGAATCTATTATTCTGCCGATAATACAGTAGAACTACAACTAACAGTTGAAGCAGGATTGGCTTATGTTTCTGGTGATTACGTTAATATTACTTGCACAACACTATACAACACTGAAACTGAGTATCAAAAATTATATGCCGAGGTTTATTCATATAGTAAAACGACTGGTTTGTTAGATTTGATTAATATAGTCAAAAAATCCACTAATTTTTCGTATTCATCAACTAGAACATATAGAATAACCTTAAATATGCAAGGTGATACTGGTTCCACAGGTCCACGTGGTTTACAAGGTGAGCAAGGTGCTCAAGGTCCTGCTGGCCAAGATGGAACGATTGGTATGGATGGTTCAACCGGTCAAACTGGTCAAACCGGTCAAACCGGACCGACTGGTCAAACGGGTCAAACGGGTCAAACGGGTCAAACCGGTCAAACAGGTCAAACGGGTCAAACAGGTCAAACGGGTCAAACAGGTATTACTGGTCCTACTGGCGCATTTGGGGGGTTCGTATATAGTGATATCATTCCTCAAGGAAGTGAAGTGGCTAGTTATATTGACATTAGTGGGAATAGACATAGTTATGTAGATGTAAATATTGGTTCAATCGATTATGGATTCAATACTATTCATGTAAAAACCGTATATGTATTTGGTCAAACAATTTATCTTGGTGACACTGCGACTATTTCGGCAAATGATAATGGTTCAATTGCATTACCAGTGGGTTCAACAATTGGTGGAATAAATGCTGGATTGATTAATATAATTGGTGTTAAAGATAGTTCTGCTAATTTACCAACGGTGGATGTATCAAAAAATGATGGATATATAGTAGGATATAATTTGTGGGTTGCTACACGTGATAATCCGGGTTCAGCTACTTTAACCGATGCATCGTGGGTAGATTTAGGTGAGGTAAAAGGTCCACAAGGCGATAGAGGTTATACTGGTGAAACTGGTAGAACCGGACCTACTGGACCTACTGGTGCGATTGGACCTACTGGACAAACAGGTCCAACTGGTCCTACTGGTGAAACTGGTCCTACTGGTGAAACTGGTAATACTGGTCCTACTGGAGATACTGGTGCAACTGGTCAAACTGGTGCGACTGGATATACTGGTGTGACTGGTCCTCCAGGTTCTTCTACAAATACAGGAGCAACGGGTCAAACTGGTCCAACTGGTTATACTGGTCCTACCGGTATTCCTGGTTCAGCAACCAATACCGGTGCAACTGGTGAAACCGGTGAAACCGGTGAAACCGGCCCTACTGGACAAATCGGCCCTACTGGACAAACAGGTCATACCGGTGACACTGGTCCTACAGGTGAAACCGGTCCTACCGGACAAATTGGCCCTACAGGTATTACCGGCCCTACAGGTGACACTGGTACTACTGGACAAACGGGTCCTACCGGTGAAACGGGTCCTACCGGTGACACTGGTACTACTGGACAAACGGGTCCTACCGGTGACGCTGGTCCTACTGGACAAACCGGGCCTATTGGACAAACGGGTCCTACTGGTGAAACGGGTCCTACCGGTGACACTGGTCCTACTGGACAAACGGGACCTACTGGACAAACAGGTCCTACTGGGCCTACTGGAGAAACTGGCGCAACTGGTGATACCGGTTGTACTGGTGTAACTGGACCAACAGGTGTTTCAGGTGATAAGTTTTTAACAAGCACAATTGGAGAACATAATTTGTATGATAATTTATTCAATGGAACTAATATTACAATTACAGTAGGAACCCAATTGGCATATATTACTGGAAATTCAGTAATTGTTGTAAATAATTTGGTAAATACAAATCGATTTGAAGCAACCGTAAGTTCATATGATTCAGTTAATGGAACATTAGTATTAACTGATTTCAAGAATATAACAGATG
>Ga0114975_10001798_pt1 | contig 14928 bp, 17 predicted proteins | sample S_130626_EF_Meta_FD_87031 | JGI IMG/M metagenome (GOLD analysis project Ga0114975, IMG submission 87031) | Freshwater microbial communities from Lake Simoncouche, Canada to study carbon cycling - S_130626_EF_MetaG | ecosystem: Environmental > Aquatic > Freshwater > Lake | place: Lake...
CAGGTAATACAACCTCTAAGGGATGTACAAGCAAATAAAGATTATACCTTGAAAGGCTATATTGAATTCAATACTAATTTCAGTTTTAATGATGATTATACACAAACATCAGCACTTCAGTTTTTAACAGAAATTCCCAATATAATTTATGATGGGAAGGATAGTGTTGGTTATTTTAAAGTGAGAAATATAGTGACTGAAAAGGATAAATTTTTCTACCCAGATAAAATTTATAATGGCTATGATTCAACCAAACAATTTATCATTAATGATAAAATAAATGGATTGCCCATTACACATGCCACCGTTATTTCAGGCAATGTATACGATCAAGAATTCAGTATTCAATTTGACAATGGTCAACAATTAAAGACCCTATTGATCAACAATAAAATAGTTGCTATTATTGAAGGAAATAAAAAACCAAGACAAATGGTCAATGTCGCTAAAGAAAATAATAACAATCTAAATAATTTATTATTGTTGATGGCATATGGTGAATTATTTCAAAGTCCCAATTAATTTATTTTAATAAAATGAAAATAGTAAGTTATAATGTTAATGGTATACGTGCTGCCATAAAAAAAGGTTTAATTGAATGGCTTACATCCTATCCAATTGACGTACTATGTGTTCAAGAAACCAAAGCTACACCCGATGATATTGACTTGGAATTATTTACCGCATTAGGTTATCATGTAGCGTGGTATCCAGCACAAAAAAAAGGTTACAGCGGTGTCGCCATCTTCAGCAAAAAAAAACCAAATCAAATTGTTTATGGCAATGGGTATGAAATGAGTGATTATGAAGGAAGAGTAATTCGAGTAGATATTGATGACCTAACGATTGTAAATTGCTACTTCCCTTCTGGCACGAGTGGTGATGAAAGACAAAGTTATAAATATCAATGGTTGGCTGAATTTAATAGTTGGATTGAAAACTTAAAAAAAGAAAGACCAAATATTATTGTTGCTGGTGATTATAATATTGCACATCGAGATATTGATATTCATGATCCTAAAGGAAATAAGAAGTCATCAGGATTTTTGCCAGAAGAAAAAGCTTGGATGGATCAATTCATCGCAGCAGGTTGGATAGACAGTTATAGACATATTAATCCAACAACTACAGGAGCCTATTCATGGTGGAGTCAGCGTTTCCCTTCCGTAAGACTTAATAACAAAGGATGGAGAATTGATTATTTATGTACTACAGCTGATTTAAAAAATAGAATACAATCAGCTACTATTTTACCTATGGTAAAACATAGTGATCATTGCCCTATTGAATTAGACTTAAAAAATAAATAACCATGTACGTTTATAATATAAGTTTTCAAATTGACCCAATGCAGCAAGAACTATGGTTACAATGGATGAAAAGCAAATTCATGCCCATGGTTGATTCCACTGATATTTTTGAAGATCAAAAGTTTTATGAAATAAACGTTTTGGAAGACCAGGCGCCCACCTATACCCTACAATTATTCACTTCCTCGGAAGAAAAAATGGAAAATTACCAAGTTAATATAGCGCCATCAATCATGAATGAACTTCAAAATACCTGGGGAAATCAATGTTTTCACTTTATTACGACAATGAAAATTGTGAATTGATTGTGGATAGATTATTCTTATCAAACCCTTAACAGGCTTAGTTTTCAGCATTTATTATTTTAAAACCCTTTATCAGCAAGGGTTTTATCGATTTTATAAATTTTATGATAAAAATCAATTGTGCCTAATAGCTGGTCAAAAGCTTACCATTTAAGGGTTTTGGTGGAAAAATAAAAACAAAAATAATTAGTAAAATATTTTTTCGTTTCATAAAACCTAATAAATTTGTCATATCGTTTAAAACTATAAAAAACACATTTATGAACAAAGCAGAATTAATCGCACACATCGCGGACAGCGCAGAATTAACAAAAACATCAGCAAATGCAGCTTTAGATGCATTTATCGAAGCAGTTACTAAATCTTTGAAAAAAGGTGATAAAGTAACTTTAGTAGGTTTTGGTACTTTTTCAGTATCTAAGCGTGCTGCAAGAACTGGTCGTAACCCACAAACTGGTGCTACCATCAAAATTAAAGCTAAGAAAGTTGCTAAATTCAAGGCTGGTAAAGAATTAAGCGGAAAATTATAGTCTGAAATTTATTTCAGTAAAAACCCCCTAATGTCAGGGGGTTTTTTTATTTTTGCTATCCAATCACTAAATTAAAATTATTATCATGGGTAGAGGAGATAAAAAAACAGCAAAAGGAAAAAGAACCATTGGTTCATTTGGCAAAAGCAGACCACACAAAATTGCCAAATCAAAGAAAGCAACTAAAGCAAGCGCTTAAGCTTTTCTAGACAATTTATAAGATTCCCCGAACCTACACCGTATGTTCGGGTTTTTTTATATTAATTTTGCATATCATGAAGCGATTTATATTTATTACGATCTTACTAGTGTCAACAGTTAGCTTGTACGCACAATGTTCCATTTGCACTAAAACGGCAAGCCAAATGGGTGAAGACGCAGGAAAGGGCTTCAACCTGGGCACTATCTACCTTGCAGCAATGCCCTTTGCCATTATTGGTTATATCGCCTTTAAGTGGTGGAAAAACGAGAAACAAGGCTAATTCATTTCTTTGGCAGCACTTAGTTGTAAAAATTGGCGTGTAAATATTTGATAGGCTATTGTAACCCATACAATAAAGCATCCAACTACCTTTAAAGCATAAGGCACCATTACGTAATTTCTCAAGTAAGGTGTAAATAAATCTGAATAGGAGAAGCTTGAAAAAAAGATCGAAACGATAAATATGATATTGTTCCACTTTGTTTTTTCTTGCAATACATACCATAAACAAATTGCGGGTACGCCTATAATGTAGGTTGGCGACTCGGTGCCCGTATTAAATACAATAATAAATAGTAAAACCGAGCATAAAATATAAAGTCGGTAAATGTGATTGGTGAAATATTTGTATTGCAAATATTGTGCGCCGAAAACCAATAAACCTGGTATAATAAATAGCCATTTATTTAAATTAGGTAAATTAAATACCCTTTTTACCATTCCTTGGATAGTAACATCAACCATGTTATGATACATGTCTTTTGTCATATCAAAATTTGACTTTAAGGCTAATGCCTCGGCCCAGTCCTTATATGATTGCACCAAAAAACTAGGACTTGTCGCCAATAATGGAATTAAAAAAAATACAACCACCCATAATAATAATGAAATAATCAGTGTTTTTTTACGCTTGCTAAAAAAGAAAAATGCAAGTCCAGTGATACTGTACAATTTTATAAAAAATCCCAGTATCATCATTGCTGTCGAGTTAAACTCTTTTTGCTTTAAAATATAAACAAAGGATAGTATGATCGTAGCAGCCATAATACCATTGCTTTGTAAATTAGACGCCGCATTCATCATTTCATTTGCTGATAAAAGGAGTATAAAGTTTTGTTTTTGAGCACTAATAGGAATTTGTCTAATAGCAAAATACAATACACCTGCGTCTAAAATACCCCATGCAAATGCACCTAATTGAGTTGGTAAAAAAGCAAAGGGCGACACCAATACTGCAAAACTTGGACTGTAATAATAATGATCCCAATATTGTGAAATATACTCAACGTATAAATTTGTTTCATGAATTAAATGAAAATAAGATTGTCTAAAAATAATAAAGTTATTAATGGCATGATTATTTAACGCCGCTAACAAAGCGATCGTTACTAAACCAAACCATATTGTTGCCGCAATTTTATTTTGCGCTAACATTTTATTTCCAAAATCTTTAAAATTCATAATAGGTTTTTATAACAGTTAATAATTCCGAAATTCCAACACCTGTATTGGCAACGGTTTGCACTACATTTGTTTTAACTCCAACGCGTTGTGAAAGTGCTTGATGCAAATGATAAACAAACTGCTCTGCGTCTGGCCTATCGGCTTTATTGACAACAAAAATATTAGCTACTTCAAATAAACCTGATTTCATCATTTGAATTTCATCACCTGCTTCTGGTACTAAAACTAAAATAGTAGGATAAGCAACTTGTGCAACCTGCACCTCGGACTGCCCCACGCCAACAGTTTCTAAAATGATATAATCAAAGCCTACCGATTGAAGTAATTTTACAATAGCTGCAATAGGTTCATTTAAACCCCCTAAATGCCCTCTATTCGCAAGTGAACGAATGTATACTAATGGATTTAAGTACCATTCTCTCATTCTGATTCTATCACCTAATAAAGCTCCATTATGAATAACCGAACTTGGGTCTACTGACAATACCGCTACTTTTTTTCCCTCTTCGGCAAAAGCGCCAATCAGCTTTGAAATCAAAGTGCTTTTACCTGCCCCTGGAGGACCCGTAATGCCTATAACTGGAACAGCCTTTGGATGCAAGTCATTCAATAATTGCTGATGATTTATGCCATTGTTTTCAATTTGAGAAATAGCCCTGGCAAGCAATAAAAAATTACCTTCCATTACACCCTTATAAATATTTTCCACTTGAATCATTCCACTAAATTAAATCAGATTATAATTTTTATACTCGCCAATTTTAAATCCAATAATGTCTTCAATAGGCTGAATGAACCTGTCTTTTAGTTTCCACTTTGCTTTGCTTTTATCAAAAGTGTATTCCCAATTTTGATCGTTCACTTTTTCCTGCATATAACAAGGGTGTGTTCCTTTAAATAAAACAACTCTATCCACTTTATTCCAGTCGTAATTCGTTTTTGTTAATTGCTTTTCAACTGCTTCCTTATCATGATACTGTTCGCCAAACATTTGCGCTTTTTTTCTGAAGGATACAGGTGGCCTCACGCCGTTATAGTGATAAACAGTTGCATCCACTAATTTCACACGTAGCTTTTTACCATTATCTTTTCCATTTTGATACCCTTCGATTGATTTATACTTTCTAAATCCTTGTGAGTCTCTATATGATCTGGCACCTAAATTATTTCGAAAAACACGCACTTCGAAATTGTGCACTCTTCTTGTATTTCTGTAATAATTGTATCCTCCCCAAAAATGCAAAAATGGCAATATGAAGCCATCCACATGGTGATCACTATCATATTTTTCAATGGCTTTTTTAATATTACCAATTTGGTTTTCATGAATCACTTCATCAGCTTGAATATGAAACGCCCAATCACCTGTAATTTGATCCAACGCAATATTTGTTTGTTGTGCAAATATTTGACCACCTGTTTTTAAATTCGAATCCCAAATGGTATCAATAATTTTAATCTTATCTGAATTTAAATTAACAATCGCCTCTCTCGTTCCATCAGTTGAATCACCTACCGCAATGATAAATTCATCACAAATGGGCAGGGCTGATTGTATAGCTTCTATAAAAGGAACACCATAGTCAAATCCATTTCTCACATAACTAAAGCCAGAGATTTTCATTTCAGTTTTTTTTCTACTTCAAATAACCGAAATCTTTTGCAACTTGCCTATACTTTTAAGTAAACTTTGAAACAAAGAGTTTAATTTTGTGCCTGAACTAAGTTTATGACAAGTAGTATTTGTTTTGATTTTGGTAACACCCGTTTGAAAGCTGCCATTTTTAATAATCATGCGTTATTGGAAGTGGTTGTGTTAAAGGATGGAAGTTTGATTGAAATTGGAGCACTTTTAGACAAATTCAAGCCCCAAAAAACTATTTTATCATCGGTGATTCATCATGATAAAAATATCGAACAACTTTTAGCACAAAAGTCTAAATTTCACTTATTAGGCCCCTCAACTATCATCAATTTTACCACCCCAGTAGGAAAACCCGAAACCATTGGAGCCGATCGTTTAGCGCTTGTGGCTGCTGCAGTGGACCTTTACCCCAATCAACATAACCTGATTATATCCCTTGGAACCTGCATTACTTATAATTTTGTTAGCAATGAACATGCATTTTTAGGGGGAAGCATCTCACCTGGAACCCAAATGAGATTTAGGGCAATGCACGAACAAACAGCCCTATTACCCTTAATTCAGCCATCTTCGGAGTTCACTTTAGTCGGATATGATACTAAAACCAACCTTTTAAGTGGGGTAATATTGGGAATAGCGGCCGAAATAGATGGAATTATAGTCGCTTACGAGGAAAAATATGCCAACTTTAACGTGCTATTAACCGGTGGTGACATTTGTTATTTTGTACCTCACCTAAAAAAGAGGATATTTGCCGACCCAAATTTAATATTTAAAGGACTTTATGCTATTTGTGAAAAAAATAATTAGGCTCATACCCCTCCTCGTTTTAGTTTGTTCATTTCTACCGACTAAGGCTCAAATCAATTCTCCATTTTCTAGATACGGTTTAGGGAACGAAGTACTCAATAGTCAAAATACCACCAGTCAGGGAATGGGTGGTTTTACAGCTGCATATACCAACAGCATGAATGGCAATTTTGGACAAAGTGTAAATTTCAATAATCCAGCTGCATATGGCGGGATGTATATGACCACTTTTGATTTAGGAATGAACTTGACCAATAGTACCTTAAAAGGAAATAATCCTGTTTCAAAATTCAACTCTGCTTATTTTGCTCCAAATTATCTTGCCATTGGATTACCCATTGATAAAGTTAAAAAAATTGGAATGGCATTTGGTTTAAGACCATTAAGTCAAATAAGCTACTCACTAAACGAAGGCAAATCACTATCAAATGGTGATTCCCTATACAACAACTATATTGGACAAGGCGGCCTCAATCAGGCATTCATTGGATTTGGTAAATCCTGGAAGCATTTAAGTTTAGGTTTTAATACAGGTTATAACTTTGGCAAAAAGAAAATTGAAAATATCAAGTCCTTCCAATACGATGTTGATTCAACCAATTATTACCAAACACAAGCAAGTACCAATACATTATTTGGTGGACTCTTTTTTCAACTAGGTATGATGGGTGAAATTGATTTAAAAACAACTTCTCATAAAGTAGTTACTGATAAAACACAATATACTTTTGGATATGGAGCAACGGCAACATTAGGTCAAAGCTTATCAGGTAAACAAGACTTAATTAGATCCACTGGTGTATTTACTACTGGGACAGAATCTCCTTTAGATACGGTTTCAATATCAAGCAATAATAGTGGACAAATTAAATTACCATCCTCACTAACTGCAGGTATTGCCTTTCATAAAAAAGAAATAAGCAATAATGGAACATATGACCAATTAGTAGTGGGTATTCAATTTGACAAATCTAATTGGCAGGATACATATCGTTTTTACGGACAACCTGATAAATTATCAAATTCATACATGGCTCGTGTTGGTGTATTATTTTGTCCGAACCCTTTAGATTTTGAAAATTATTGGTCTACAGTTAGCTATCGTGCTGGTTTTACAACAGGCAAGGATTATATTAATTTTGATGACAATGGACTTAAAATATCCACTTTCTCATTAGGCGTAGGGCTTCCTATTCGTAAATATCGATCTTACGATTATCAATTTTCAGTGTTAAATTTAGCACTCCAGGTTGGAAAGAGAGGCAGTAACTCCAATAGCTTTCAAGAAAACTATTACCAAATTACAGTTGGCTATAGTTTAAGTGATATTTGGTTTAATAAACGCAAATATGATTAATAACCGAATTCATATTATATACAAATCAGCAGTTACTTTATTGAGTAGCTGCTTTTTTATGGTTGCTTGCGAAAATAATATAAATGATGTTAAGGCATTAAATAATAATGCAGGTGGGGTAGATATTGGTAAAGATGTATTGATATATATGAGTCAAGGCGGCAAAATGAATGCGAAATTATCTGCGCCAGTCATGAAAAAATATTTGGTAGACAGTGGTAAAATGGTTGAATTTCCCAATTCAATAAAAGTTGATTTTTACAAGGATAGTACTATTATTGAAAGTAAGTTAAGCGCTAATTACGCAAACTATATACAAGAACAGAATAAGTTTTTCTTAAAAGGAAATGTGGTCATATTTAATGTAAGTGGTGATACCCTGTGGTGTAAGGAAATGTATTGGGACCAAGCGATAAATAAATTTCATACTGAAAAGGAAGTAGTTGTAAAACAACACAATCCTGTTTCTAAAATATATGGATTGGGGATGGAAGCAAATCAAGACTTAACAGATATTAAAATATTTAAGCCTCAATCAAACAGCTTCGCTATTATTAATGATAGCAGTGGTATAAATTAGTCAATTAAAAGAATATCTTTATACTATGATTTTTGCAATAATTGCCTCTTTAATTTTAATTGGATTTTTCTCGGGTTATGAGATTGGTTTTGTGAGCGCCAATCGATTGAGCTTAGAGTTGAAAAAAAAGAATGGCGACCGATCTGGTCAAATTATAGCTCGTTTTTTATTAGCCCCTACTGAATTTATTGGAACCTGCTTGATTGGATTAAATATATCCTTGGTTATTTTCGGAATATTATTTGAACAGCTTTTGGAAAAATATTTATGGGAACATTATCATTTTGATAATTACACCATTTTATTGGGAAATACAATCCTATCCACATTTGTAATACTAGTAATAGGTGAATTAGTACCCAAAGCTATTTTCAAAGCAAGAGCAACCACTTTAATTGCAAGGTTTGCCATCATGGCAAATGTATTTCATGTTTTATTTAAGCCACTCACGAAAATATTGGTAACCACTGCTCAATGGGTTTTGCAATTTTTATTTCAAATAAAAGTAGTCAATAAAAAAGAAGCTTTTTCCAAAATTGATCTGGCTCATTTTATTCAACAAAATATCGAACACCCTTCACAACAAGAATTAAACACTGACTTATTTGAGAATGCATTGGGATTACCAGAAATTAAAATAAGAGAATGTCTGGTCCCTAGAACAGAAATTGTTGGGGTAGAAATAAACACTTCAATTGAAGAAATAAAATCTTTGTTTGTAGAAACCAAATTAAGTAAGCTAATTGTTTATGATGACACTTTGGATAATATTGTTGGCTATATTCACCAGCTAGATTTATTCCAAAAACCTCAAAATTTGCAGTCTGTTATTCATCCAATTTTATTGGTTCCAGAAAGTATGAGTGCCGCTGATTTAATTAATTTATTCTCTAAAAAAAGAAAAAGTATTGCTTGGGTAGTAGACGAATTTGGCGGAACGGCTGGTATGGTAACGATGGAAGATGTTTTAGAAGAATTGTTTGGAGAAATTGACGACGAGTATGATGAACAGGAATTTGTAGAAAAAAAGCTGTCTGAAAAAGAGTTCATTTTTAGTGGCAGGCTAGAGTTAGATTATTTAAATGAGAAATATGATATTGACTTTGGGGCAGAGAATTCTGAAACATTAAGCGGTTATTTAATACATTTTCACGAATCCATTCCAAAGGTTAAAACGGTTATTAAATTGAGTCATTTTGATGCCGAAATATTAGCTGTAAGCGATACTAGGATTGAAAAAGTGAAACTTAAAATTCATTCCTAAAATTTATAAAATTGGTCCCCCTTTTTGAGTGATAACCCTTAACTTTAGCACTCATTGAAATAGCTCCATGGCAATATTTGATCGATTTAAAAAAAGTGAAGCATCTGAGATGTCGTTTATCGACCATCTTGAAGTGTTAAGAGGTACTATCGTAAGGTCCGTTTCTTCAATTCTAATTGCAGCAATAGTAATATTTATTTACAGGGATTGGATCATGGATAATGTGATTACGGGTCCATTAAACCCAGACTTTATCACCTATCGTGCATTTTGTAACTTAAGTCATTTTTTACATTTAGGGGATTCACTTTGTATGCCACCTGTGAAAACACAATTACAAAGTACCACCTTTGGCGGTCAGTTTTTAAGTGCCATTAGTATGGCTATGGTGGGTGGAGTGATTGTTGCTTTTCCATTTGTGTTTTGGCAAATTTGGTTATTTATCAAACCAGCCTTGAAAGAAAAAGAATTGAAAAATACTAGGTTCATGATTTTTTGGGTATCCTTTTTCTTTTTTCTAGGTGCATCCTTTGGTTTTTTTGTACTAGGTCCATTTACCTTTAATTTCTTAGCAAGCTTTCAATTAGGTACAAAAAATATTATTACTACAATACCTACCTTTTCAGATTATTTAGATAATTTGACAAATTTGATTTTAGGCTGTGGTATTGCATTTGAATTGCCAGTGATCGTATTTTTATTGACGAAAATTGGATTCATCACTCCTAAGTTTTTATCCACTACAAGGAAGTATGCAGTTGTAATAATTTTAATCGTGTCTGCATTTATTACACCTAGCCCTGACTGGTACAGTCAGACAATTGTATTTATTCCTTTGTATACCTTGTTTGAATTTAGCATATTTGTTTCTCGTTGGGCCAACAGAAACATGAAGGAAGATGAAGACGAAGAGTGGGATTAATTAAATGAATTAAGGATTTTAAATTTCATACATCAGAAAATAAATAATATGGCATTTGTATTTGACGCTAAAAAACCTATTGCAATAGGTTGTGATCATGCTGGAATTGATTATAAAAATGAAGTAAAAAGTTGGTTAGAAAGCCAAGGGTATCTTGTCAAAGATTTTGGCACATATAATACCGACTCCGTTGATTATCCCGATTTTGCGCACCCTACCGCATCAAGCGTAGAAAGCGGCGAAGCAGCATTTGGTATATTATTTTGCGGAAGTGCTAATGGTGTTGCAATGACTGCCAATAAACATGAAGGTATTCGTGCTGGCTTATGCTGGGTAACCGAAGTAGCCGAATTAACCCGCTTACATAACGATGCAAACATGATTTGTGTTCCTGCTAGGTTTGTAAGCTTAGCATTAGCAAAGGAAATGATTGAAAAATTTATGACTACTGCTTTTGAAGGTGGTAGACATCAAAATAGAGTTAATAAAATTTCTTGTTCGTAACTTATTCATTAAAACAGTTTTAAAAATCAATTACATGAAGAAACTAATTTGGATTTTATCGCTTTTTATAAGCACTTTTTCTTTTGCACAAAAAATAGAAGATTTAACAAAGTACAGCAATGTAATTACAGCTGATGCTTTAAAAGCAAAGTTGTCTGTTATAGCAAGTGCTGAAATGGAAGGCCGTGAAACAGCAAGCCCTGGTCAAAAAAAGGCAGCTGCCTATATTGAATCAGAATTTAAAAGAATGGGATTAAAGCCAGGAAATGGTGATAGCTATCAACAAACCTACCCAGTATATCAGGATGTTTTAACTGAAAAAAATATAACTGTAAATGGTAAATCATTTTCATGGGATACCGATTTTACTTTTTCATTACAAACAATTATTACTGGTAAATGGGATTTTAGCAATGTAGTTTTTGCAGGTTATGGTATTGTAGATGATGCTAAAGGAATTAATGATTACACTGGCTTAGACGTAAAGGGTAAAATGGTGCTTGTATTGGAAGGTTCTAGCGCTGGTGTTCCTACTATGGGTCAAGGAGGCAATCGCGCATTTAATGCCAACCCTGCTTCCCCAATGTCAAAAATGCGTGCAGCTATTGCGAAAGGTGCAACTGGAATGTTAACCGTGTCAGCAAACTTTCCAAAAAAAGTGGCTACGGAAACAAAAGGAAGTATGTACTTGAAAAAGAATGATGCAGCTGGTTTCTTAATGGCTAATATTTCAACTGCAGTTGCAAATTCAATATTAGGAAAATCTGCAACGAGCGTTAATGAGTTAGCATCAAATAACAAAGGAGACTATCCAACTACATTAGCGATTACTGCAACAAAAACAACAACAAACCTAGAAAGTAGCAATGTGATTGCATACTTACCTGGTACAGATAAAAAAGACGAATACTTATTTTTAACTGGTCACTATGACCATTTAGGAAAAAGAGGAAATGTTATTTATTATGGTGCAGATGATGACGGATCAGGCACAGTAGGCGTAATGCAAATGGCAGAAGCCTTTGCTGCGGCTGCTAAAGCAGGAAAAAGTCCAAGACGTACTATTGTATTTATGACGGTGAGTGGAGAAGAAAAAGGATTATGGGGTTCTCAATACTATTCAGAGCATCCATTATTCCCGTTAGAAAAAACAACTGCTGATTTGAATACAGATATGATTGGTCGTGTTGACACTGAACGTAAAACAGGTGATACTTTGAGCTACGTATACGTAATTGGTCATGACAAATTGAGTTCTGAATTAGTTACTATAAATGAGGATGCAAATAAAAAATCAAGCAACATTACATTAGATTATAAATACGATGATCCTAATGATAAAAATATGATTTACTATCGTAGCGATCACTACAACTTTGCACGCAAAGGAGTACCTATTTTATTTTTCTATGATGGTATGTTACTTGCTGATTATCACCAACCAACTGATACTATTGAAAAAATCAATTTTGATTTAATGCAAAAGAGAACAGTTATGGTATATTATACTGCTTGTGAAATTGCCAACAGAGATGGAATGTTGAAAAGAGATATTCCTTTGAACATGCCATCTAGATAAACTAAAAAATCATAAGACTGAAATAAAAAGCCCCTTAAATTTAATTAAGGGGCTTTTTATTTCTATTGTCCTAAAATATAAGCGAAGATCAATGGCACAACAATTGTTGCGTCACTCTCTACTATAAATTTAGGTGTATGAATATCTAATTTACCCCATGTGATTTTTTCATTAGGAACGGCTCCTGAATAAGAACCATAGGATGTTGTGCTATCACTAACCTGGCAGAAATAGCTCCAAAATGGAACATCATGCCATTCTAAATCTTGATACATCATGGGTACAACACAAATTGGGAAGTCTCCTGCAATACCACCCCCAACTTGGAAAAAGCCTACACCCTTTCCTCCGCTATTGGCTCTATACCACTCTGTCAACATCACCATGTATTCAATACCATTTTTAACGGTACTTGCTTTTAATTCATTTTTAATGACATAAGAAGCAAAAATGTTTCCTGTTGTACTATCCTCCCATCCTGGAACGATAATAGGAATATTCTTTTTAGCAGCAGCTACAATCCAGCTATCCTTTGGATCAATTTCATAAAATTCTTCTAACACACCACTTAAAACCACTTTGTATAAAAACTCGTGTGGGAAATATCTTTCTCCTGCTGCCTCTGCATCTTTCCATACTTTCTCCAAAGGCTTTTGTAAACGACGAAAGGCTTCCTCTTCAGGAATACAAGTATCTGTTACACGGTTATAATGGTTTTCTAATAAATCCCACTCATCTTGTGGTGTTAAGTCACGATAGTTGGGTACTCTCTTATACTTACTATGTGCAACTAGGTTCATTACATCTTCCTCTAAATTGGCACCTGTACAGCTAATAATGGCAATCTTATCCTGACGAATCATTTCGGCCAAGCTAATGCCTAATTCAGCAGTACTCATCGCACCTGCTAAGCTCACTAGCATTTTACCACCATCTAACAAATGGGTTTCATATCCTTTAGCAGCATCTACTAAAGCAGCAGCATTAAAATGCCTGTACTGATGTTCAATAAATTTAGAAACGGGTCCTTTGCTCATTTTTTTTCGATTTGATGCAAAAGTAATTTTTTTTAGCCATAAATAGTAACTTGTGGTACAATACAGTGCCCCATTTAGTGCCTATTTAAACAACTATTGTATGAAAAACAACACACCCAACTTATTACTCGCATTAGTACTATTAGCTATCCCTTTTGGTTATGCTGCCTATTTATATCCAAGTTTACCCGAAACCATTCCAACCCATTTTAACATCAAAGGGGAAGCAGACGGCTTTGGCGGTAAAGACAGTATTTTTCTTGGCCCTGGAATTTTAGGAGGAGCAGGCTTATTTACCTTTTTCTTACTATCAAATATTAAAAATTTTGATCCAAAAAGATACAAAGCTGAGGATGATGGACTGTATAAAAAGTTTGCTTTGTTTTTAGTTGGCTTTTTAAGTTTACTAGGAATTATCATTACATATTCCGCAACTGGCGGAAGTATTAATATTACAAAATTGTTACTACCCATATTAGGATTAACATTTTCAGCCTTTGGATGGTACATGCCTAAATTACATCAAAACTATTTTGCTGGATTTAGATTACCATGGACTTTAGAGAATGTTGACAACTGGAATGAAACACACAAGGTTGCTGGAAAATACTGGATGTATGGCGGTTTAGTTCAAGCAATTGGTACTTTATTACTACCTAGCAAACCAGCATTTATTGTTTTTTTATTGACTACTGCAATTATAGTTGCGATACCTGCACTATTCTCCTATCGCATGTTTAAAAATGGAAATCAAATTAAATAAATTAAAATGAGTCATAAAAATAAGCTAGGAACAAAATATATACATGCTGGCGCACATCCTGATCCTAGCACAGGAGCTATTATGACGCCTATTTATCAAACATCAACTTACGTGCAATCAGCACCGGGAGTTCATAAAGGATATGAATATGCTAGAAGCCAAAACCCTACCCGCTTTGCATTAGAAGAAGCATTTGCAGTCATTGAAAATGGAAAATACGGTCTTGCTTTTGCAAGTGGTGTTGCCGCAACTGACGCAGTTATGCGATTATTAGTACCGGGCGATGAAGTGATTGCAGCTAATGATATGTATGGTGGCTCTTACCGTTTGTTTTCAAAAGTGCACGAAAAAATGGGTATCAAATTTATTTATGTTGATACATCTAATGCCAACAACGTTGCTGAAGCTATCACACCTAAAACCAAACTAATTTGGATTGAGACGCCTACAAATCCTTTAATGAATATTACCGACATAGCAGCCATTGCTGCAATAGGTAAAAAACATAATTGTATCGTATGTGTGGATAATACTTTTGCATCTCCTTATTTACAAAATCCATTAGATGATGGTGCCACCATTGTCATGCATTCTGCAACAAAATATTTGGGAGGTCATAGCGATGTGATACAAGGTTGTTTGATGTTAAACGATAC
>Ga0114975_10001799_pt1 | contig 14927 bp, 11 predicted proteins | sample S_130626_EF_Meta_FD_87031 | JGI IMG/M metagenome (GOLD analysis project Ga0114975, IMG submission 87031) | Freshwater microbial communities from Lake Simoncouche, Canada to study carbon cycling - S_130626_EF_MetaG | ecosystem: Environmental > Aquatic > Freshwater > Lake | place: Lake...
ATCGTAATAATATTTTACCTTCGCCATGTTTTAAAAATATGCTATTTTTGTGCTTTGTAAAAATAGGTTTTATAAATTTACAAAACGTTGGAAAAACAAATTTAATAAATGTTTCAGTAGTCTAACGTTTTTTTTAACACTATTTTATGTGCCTATTCCAGCTTTACGCTACAAGTTCTCGTATTGATAACTTTTTTTATAAAACCCAGCAGGAGCTTCCTTTGGTCGCTCTGCCAGCTTAATAAAAAATACGTTTCAATTCCTTGAAGCTTTCCGCTGCAATCTGGGGCAAAAATGTTGATTTGTTGATTTGGTAATTCGTTTATTCGAAAGCCAAATAACCAAATAACCGAATAACCGAATAAACATTAAAAATGAAATCACAAGACGTAAGAAAGCAATTTCTAAACTTTTTCGAAGGCAAAGGACACTTAATTGTTCCATCCGCACCAATTGTTCTAAAAGATGATCCAACCCTGATGTTCAACAACTCAGGAATGGCGCAATTCAAAGAATATTTTTTGGGAAATGGAACTCCTAAAAGCAATAGAATTGCCGACACGCAAAAATGTCTTCGGGTTTCAGGAAAACATAACGACCTAGAAGAAGTAGGAATTGACACTTACCACCACACCATGTTCGAAATGCTAGGAAACTGGTCGTTTGGTGATTATTTCAAAAAAGAAGCCATCAATTGGGCCTGGGAATTACTAACCGAAGTTTATAAAATCCCTAAGGATATTCTTTACGTTTCTGTATTTGAAGGAAATCCCGATGAAAAGGTGCCTTTCGACCAAGAAGCATATGACATTTGGAAAACCTTAATTTCTGAAGACCGAATTATCCTTGGAAATAAAAAAGATAATTTTTGGGAAATGGGAGAACAAGGTCCGTGTGGTCCCTGTTCAGAAATCCACGTCGATATTCGTTCAGCTGAAGAAAAAGCAAAAATTTCAGGTAAAGATTTAGTGAACAACGACCATCCTCATGTAGTTGAAATTTGGAACAACGTTTTCATGGAATTCAACCGTAAAGCTGACGGTTCATTGGAGAAATTACCCGCACAACACGTCGATACCGGAATGGGATTCGAAAGACTTTGTATGGTTTTGCAAGGCGTGCAGTCTAATTATGATACCGATGTTTTCACTCCAATTATCCAACACATTGAGAAAATTACAGGAGCAAAATATACCATAAAAGCCAAAGACGAAGAAGAAGAAAAAGTCAATATTGCAATTCGCGTTATTGCCGATCATGTTCGCGCCGTTGCATTTGCAATAGCCGACGGGCAGTTGCCTTCCAATACCGGTGCAGGTTATGTAATTCGTAGAATATTGCGTCGTGCCATTCGTTACGGATTTACATTTTTAAATACGAAAGAAGCTTTTATTTATGAATTAGTTGAAACGTTAAGCACACAAATGGGAGGTTCATTTCCAGAAATTACAGCGCAGAAAAATTTAGTGATGAACGTAATTAAAGAAGAGGAAAATTCCTTTTTAAGAACGTTGGACCAAGGATTACAATTATTAGAAAATGTAATTTCTAACACTCAAGGTAAATTGGTTTCTGGTCAAAAAGCATTCGAGTTGTACGATACTTTCGGTTTTCCAATCGATTTAACAGCACTGATTTTAAGAGAAAGAGGATACGATTTAGACGAAGCTGGTTTTGACAAAGCGATGCTAGAACAAAAAACACGTTCGCGTGCTGCTTCAGAAATTTCCACAGAAGATTGGGTAATTTTAGAAGAAGGAAATAACGAAACTTTTGTGGGTTACGACCAAGTACAAAACGAAGTTAAAATCACCCGATTCCGTAAAACTGACAGCAAAAAAGACGGTATTTTATACCAAATAGTTTTAAACAATACGCCATTTTATCCAGAAGGAGGAGGTCAAGTAGGTGATAAAGGTATTTTAATTGCAGCCAACGAATCAATTGAAATTATTGATACAAAAAAAGAAAATAACTTAATAGTACATTTTTCAAAGCAATTGCCTGAAAATGTAAATGCCAATTTTGAAGCTAAAGTCAATCAAGATTTAAGAAGCTTAACCTCAAGAAATCACTCGGCAACCCACTTAATGCACCAAGCTTTGAGAAGTATTTTGGGAACACATGTGGAGCAAAAAGGTTCATTGGTAAACCCAAACTATTTGCGTTTTGACTTCTCCCATTTCTCTAAAATGACGGAAGAGGAATTGCAACAAGTAGAAGATTTTGTAAATGCAAGAATTCAAGAGCAATTACCACTAATTGAACGAAGAAACATACCCTTTGCGCAAGCAGTTTCAGAAGGGGCAATGGCACTTTTTGGAGAAAAATATGGCGATGAAGTTCGCGCCATTAAATTTGGCGAAAGCATGGAATTGTGTGGTGGAATTCACGTAAATAATACCGCTGAAATTTGGCATTTCAAAATTGTTTCTGAAGGAGCAGTTGCTGCAGGAATTCGACGTATCGAAGCAATTACAAGTGACGCGGTAAAAGCCTATTTTGCATCGTATGAAAGCACTTTGAACGAAATAAAGGAGGCCTTGAAAAACCCTCAAGATATTTTGAAAGCGGTTCATTCTTTGCAAGAAGAAAACGGAAAACTATCCAAGCAAATTGAAGCTTTGATGAAAGATAAAGTTAAAACTATTAAAGCCACTTTAGCATCTGAAATTAAAACAGTAAACGGAGTTCAATTCCTAGCAAAACAAGTCGATTTAGATCCAAATGGCGCAAAAGATTTGGCCTACGAATTAGGAACTTTAGGCACCAATGTATTTTTAGTTTTGGCTACAGCCGAAGAAGGTAAACCCACAATAAGTTGTTATATTTCTAAAGAATTAGTGGCGGAAAAATCGCTAAATGCTGGAAATGTAGTTAGAGAATTAGGAAAATACATTCTAGGAGGAGGTGGAGGACAGCCGTTCTTTGCAACTGCGGGAGGTAAAAACACTTCGGGAATTACAGAAGCCCTTGAAAAAGCGATTGATTTTATCAAATAAAACCGGATTTAATTTCATAAAAAAAACCCTTTCAATTGAAAGGGTTTTTTGTTTATTATTTTGCTAATTAGTTTGCTTTTGCAGCTTCTTTTTGAGCGTTTTGAACGTCTTTAAGAGCTTTGTATTTTTCTGCGCCTAATAATTCTTTAAGTCTTGCAGCTTTTGCTTTTCCGTACTCTTTAGATTTTGCAGCTTTTTCTTCGTCTGAAAGTGTTGCATCCGCTTTTAAGGCTTTTCCAAATGCTGAACTTTCTTCTGCAATTTCTCTGTATTTTTGTTGTTCATCATCAGTTAAACCCGCAGTTTTAAATGCCTCCATTAAATCAGCTTCTTTTTTAGCTTTTGCAGCCGCTTTTTCTTCTTTAGATTGCGTTTTTTCTTGTGGTGCTTTACTTGCTTCTTGAGCTTGAACACCTGTAAATGCAAAACCAATTGCCATAATTGTAGTTAATAGATACTTCATTTTATATTATTTTTTGAGTTAATTGTGACACAAATATAGATAAAAAATGACGCGAAAATTATTATTTTAAAAAATTAAGATTAATTTAATAATTGCTTGATTTATCGAAAAAATTGACAGTTAAAAGTCTTTAAATTTGTAATATTGCAATCTGTTTTTAAACTTATTAATATGAATTTTACAACAGTAGTTCCAATTTCTAAATCAAAATTTACAATTGATTATCAAAGTAAGATACTCTCTTTTGGATCTTGCTTTGCAGAAAATATGGCCAGTAAATTGGATTATTACAAGTTTCAAAATTCTTGCAACCCCTTCGGTATTTTATTTCATCCAATAGCTATTGAAAATATCATTTCTAGGGCTATAAACCTTGAATTATTTGATGAAAAGGAGTTGTTTTTCAACAATGAAAGATGGCATAATTTTGATATCCATTCCGATTTAAGTAATCCAGATAAAGAAGTGTTTTTAAATGAAATTAACAATTTATTGGTTGCTACAAATAAAAATCTTCAAGAGGCAACTCATGTAATTATTACTTATGGAACTTCTTGGGTTTATAGAAATAAAGAGTCCAACAAGTTGGTTGCTAATTGTCATAAAGTTCCCCAAAATAATTTTGATAAAGAATTAATTTCAGTTTCTGATATTGAAATAGCAATTCAAAATACCATTAATTTAATTGAAAAAGTAAATCCAAATGGTAAAATTATTTTCACAATTTCACCAGTGCGGCATCTTAAAGACGGTTTTGTTGAAAATCAAAGAAGTAAAGCCAATTTAATTACGGGGTTACATTCCGTTTTATCTTCTCAAAATCCCTTTAAAGATTATTTTCCTTCTTATGAAATCCAAATGGATGAACTTCGGGATTATCGATTTTATGCTGAAGATCTTTTGCACCCAAACCAGCTAGCGATTGATTATATTTGGGAGCGGTTTGTTGAAAGTTCCGTTTCTGATGATGCCATTTCTACAATGAATATTGTAGAAGCCATTCAACGAGATTTGTCACATCGCCCGTTCAATCCCTCTACTGAAAGTTATCGAAAATTCCAAGCGCAATTGGAATCTAAAATCAATAAGATAAAATTGAAATTTCCTTTTATGAATTTCTAATTACAACTTGCTTTGTAAACTTTTCCATCCGCCACCATTAATGGCGTCAATTCCATTTTGCTTTAAAATTGAAGTCGCTTGAGAACTTCTCATTCCACTAGCACAACAAGCTATTACAGGTTGGTTTAGTTTTTTAATATCGTTAATATTACTACTAATTTCGTTCAAGGGAATATTTTTTGCACCTTGAATATGTCCACCGGCAAATTCTCCTTTACTTCTAACGTCAATTATTATTGCGCCTTTGGCTTTAAATTCTTGAATACTATTTGATTTATTTCCAAATCCTAAAAAATCTAATAATCCCATAATTTTATTGTTTATGCTACAAAGGTAATTCATCACTTGAATTTTTTCATGTTAAAGTTGACTTTACTTTGAAATAAATTCTACATTTGATATCACAAATAACATTGTTTTAAAACAATCAAAATGGCAACACCTTACATTAAAAATGAAATTAAAAATGGAATTGCTACTCTTTCCTTTTTTCACCCCGAACACAATTCATTGCCTTCTAGTTTATTGAATGAATTGGATGATGCACTATATAATTTGGGAAATAATGACCAGGTTAAAGTAGTGATAATTAAAAGTGATGGTGGAACTACATTTTGTGCTGGAGCAAGTTTTCAGGAATTAATTTCTATAGAAAATGAAGAAACGGGTAAGTTGTTTTTTTCAGGCTTTGCCAATGTTATTAATGCAATGAGAAAATGTCCTAAAATTATTATTGGATCCATTCATGGAAAAGCTGTTGGTGGCGGTCTAGGGATTGCTGCCGCAACCGATTATTGTCTAGCAACCTCTTTTGCATCAATAAAACTAAGTGAATTAACTATTGGAATTGGGCCCTTTGTGGTAGCACCTGCTATTGAAAGAAAAATTGGAATTGCCGCTTTGTCTCAATTAGCATTAGACGCAACTAATTTTTATAGCGCCGATTGGGCTCAATCCAAAGGGCTTTATAATGGCGTTTATAGCGACATTAATGAACTTGAAACCGCTGTACAACTAATGGCTCAAAATTTAGCTAACTATAATCCAAGCGCTTTAACAGAATTAAAAAAAGTACTTTGGAAAGATACTGAAAACTGGGACGAACTTCTTAAAGAGAGAGCAGCAATCAGTGGAAAACTGGTTTTATCTACTTTTACTAAAGAAGCCTTGAAGAAATTTAAAAAATAATTTTAGATAAAAAGTTCTAGACCATTATCAATTAGATGACTCACTTCAGGTCTATTTACTTTTAATTTATTCAAGTGGTTCAACACTTCATTATATGAATTTCCTTCCTTTCGTAAATGCAAAATTTCAGCAATTTCTAGGCTAAGTAACCAATCATTAGAATACTTAATAGATACAATTTTGAAGATTTCAATAGCTTTTTCAACGTCTATTTTATTTTCTCTAATTGCTCGAATTTCTCTGTAATACGATTCTAATTTTTCCCTTTCAGGGGTTTTCTCTGCCTTTATAGTTTTGCTATTTGGCAAATGGGTAATCATATCAAAACTGTTACAATCGGCTGGTCCAGAAAATGCCGAAACTACTTTTTTACCCACAGCCATATCATAAATTCCCCATTCTGGCTGAAATAAAACCGTATTTTGGTGTGTTACGGTGCAGTTTTCAAAGCTAATTATTATGATTGCTCCCTGCAGATTTCTTGATCCTGTGATAATATTTCCTGTAACTTTAATATCTCCTTCAAACTCTAAAATAACCGTTTTACCTTCATAAATTCCGTAAGCCATCAAATCCATTGGGCTCATGTCTTCAATGGCAAGGTTGATGCCTTTTAATTTTCCAATTGGACTTCCAAAACCTGCGGCATGGTAATTAGTGCCATGGCCAACCAATTCTTTTTCTCTATTGGCCAAAGCCGTTTTCCCTGTGGTTTGAACATATACAGGTTTACCATCAAACTCAATAACATTCGAAAACACACCTGATATTTGTAATCCGGTACTAAGTTCTAAAGTTCCTATCGCCTTTGAATTTATCAATTTAGTTATCCCTGATAATCCTCCGGTTCTCAGGGCCATTTTATTTGCAAATTCTTCCAATACAAAACTAAGATGAGCAAAATCGGGAGTTACATAAAGTTGAGGTTGAGGTTTTGTAATATCAAAACTCTGATTTGCGGATGAAATAGTATAAGGTATTTTCTTTACTTTATCAGTCATGCACCAAGCACTTTCGCCAATTGAGGATAACAAACCAGCCCCGTATATTTTAGGATTTTCAACGGTTCCAATCAAACCATATTCAACAGTCCACCAATGCAAATTTCTAATTTGTGCCATTTCTGACATTTCAACCGTTTGATTTTGAAGGTCATTCACCGCTTTTTCAGCAGCATCAATAACCGTTTGCGGAGTGTTTTCAGCCTCTTTAACAATTGAAAGTAATCGAATAGCTTCATACATTTCATAATCGTATGCAGAAGAAATTGCTTTGCAGCCTATTTCACCAAAGCGTCTTAAATATTCAGCATATTCAGGATTGGCAATAATAGGTGCGTGTCCAGCACCCTCATGAATAATATCTGGAGCAGGTGTATATTCTATATGTTCTAACTGACGGATATCGGATGCAATTACCAAAACATTGTAAGCTTGAAATTCCATAAAAGCATTGGGTGGAATAAAACCATCCACGGCAACGGCTGCCCAACCAATCTCTTTCAAAATACGATTCATCCCATACATATTCGGAATGGTATCAATTTCAAGTCCTGTTTTTTCTAATCCATTTATATAAGAATCGTGTGCAACTTTAGATAAGTAGCTTACGTTTTTCCGCATTACATACCTCCAAACGGCTTGATTTATTGGCGTGTAATTGGAATATTCTTGAGGTTTAATAAATTGTTTTAAATGCGCTGGAAGTCGCTCTAATAATGGATTGCTTTCAAAAGGTACTTTCATAATTAAACCAAATTGGTTCCTGTAAAAGTACTATTTTTCTAAGTTAATTTCCAATATAAATTATCGATTTCTTAGTTTTAAGGCTATTTTTTTAAATTATTAGAAGCTATTTCCTGCTGTACATTGCAAGTCCTCACCTGAAAAAAGTGTTTTTCCATGCCCTAAAAAGCGCTTCCTTTGGTCGCGTTTTTAGTTCAGGAAAAACTACTTTTTCAAGTTCCGGGCTTTCCATTTCCATCAGGGCTAGGGGAGTAAAAAGGTATAAAAATCAAAACTATCCAATCAATTGTGCAAACAATTCCTCTTTATCATTCAAATAATTGAATTGAAAGCCTTTACTTTCCATTCTTGATTTAATTGGCAAAATGTCCGTTTTGTTTTTGAGTTCCAAGCCCACAATAACAGGTCCCGACTCCCGATTGTTTTTCTGCTTGAATTGAAAATAGGTAATGTCGTCTTCTGGACCTAATATGTCGTTTACAAATTCCTTTAAAGCGCCTGGACGTTGCGGAAATTGAATCATAAAATAATGCATTAAGCCTTCATAGAGCAAAGAACGCTCTTTGATTTCTGCCGTTCTTTCAATGTCATTGTTACTTCCACTGACAATACAAACCACCGTTTTGCCTTTGATTTCTTCTTTGTAAAAATCCAATGCTGCAATACTTAAAGCGCCCGCAGGTTCTACCACCATCGCTTCTTCATTGTAAAGTCGTAAAATGGAAGTACATACTTTTCCTTCAGGAACAAGAATTACATCGTGAATATTGTTTTTGCAAATTTCAAAATTCAAGGCGCCAACTTGTTTTACCGCAGCGCCATCTACAAATTTGTCAATGTCTTGTATACGAGTATTAGTTCCGTCAGCAAGTGCCGTTTTCATTGATGGTGCGCCTTCGGGTTCCACGCCAATTATTTTTGTATTTGGACTTAGCTTTTTAAAAACAGCTGAAAGCCCCGAAATTAAACCACCACCACCAACGGGTACAAAAACAAAATCTATGGGAATTATCGCCGAAGCTAAAATTTCAGTTCCCACAGTTCCTTGTCCAGCAATTACTTTGATATCATCAAATGGAGGAATGAAAGGGCGATTGTTTTTATTCGAATAAGCCAAAGCGTTATCGTAGGCATCATCAAATGTGTCTCCTGTGAGTACAATTTCAACATATTCTTTTCCGAATAACTGCACTTGTTTTATTTTTTGTTTAGGAGTGGTTTTCGGCATATAAATTTTGCCCTTAATTTTAAGTAAATGACAAGAATAGGCAACTCCTTGCGCATGATTTCCAGCGCTAGCACAAACGATCTCTTGGTTTTTATCCGCTTCAGAAAGGGTGCTAATTTTATTGTAGGCACCCCTAATTTTGTAGGAACGCACTGCTTGTAAATCTTCTCTTTTTAGTAAAATAGTTGCTTTAAATTCTTCAGATAGATTTTTGTTTTCTGTTAGCGGAGTAGTAAAAACAACTCCATCCAACTGAATTTGGGCTTTCAGTACTTCGTCAAATACATTCATATAATTATTCTATTGGCTGATGAACTGGTTATTCAACAATTTTTTTCATTGCGGTCATAATTTCTCGAAGTTCTGCTCCACAAATTTCAATAGAATGGTTTCGAATAGCTGCATTTACTTTAACCAATTCAAAATTGTCAACACTATTATTTGCTGAATCATTATAGTTTTTTCCAATTAAATTGGTCTCCACTTTACTCATAAAATCAGCTAATAGCGGTTTGCAGGCATGATCAAATAGATAGCATCCGTATTCTGAAGTATCCGAAATTACACGATTCATTTCAAATAGTTTTTTTCGAGCAATTGTATTTGCAATAAGCGGTGCTTCATGCAAAGACTCATAATAAGCTGATTCATTTTTTATCCCCGATAGGGTCATTGTTTCATAGGCTAATTCTACTCCCGATTTTACAAATGCAACCAACAAAGTAGCATTATCAAAATAGTCTTGCTCTGTTATTTCTATTGTTCCTGCTGCTGTTTTTTCAAAATCAGTTTCACCAGTTTCGGCTCTCCAAGACAATAAATTATTATCGCCATCGGCCCAATCCTGCATCATAGTTTTAGAAAATTCACCCGACAAAATATCGTCCATGTGTTTCACGAACAAGGGACGCATTATGTCTTTCAATTCTTCAGATAATTTGAAAGCTTCAATTTTTGCAGGATTGGTTAATCGATCCATCATATTAGTAATTCCACCAATTTTAAGGGCTTCTGTAATTGTCTCCCAACCGTTTTGAACCAATTTTGATGCATACGAAGCTTCAATTCCTTTTTCAATCATTTTATTGAAACTTAAAATAGAACCGGTTTGCAATAATCCGCAAAGAATGGTTTGTTCGCCCATTAAATCTGATTTTACTTCAGCTACAAATGAAGACAATAAAACGCCTGCTTTGTGCCCGCCAGTTCCTACGCAATAGGCTTTCGCAATTTTTAAACCGTCCCCATTTGGATCATTATCGGAGTGAACCGCAATGAGTGTAGGTACTCCAAAACCACGTAAAAATTCTGCACGAACTTCTGAAGCTGGTGATTTTGGTGCAATCATAACCACAGTAATGTCTTTTCGGATTTGAGTTCCTTCTTCTACAATATTAAAACCATGAGAATAGGAAAGACAAGCTCCTTTTTTCATTAATGGAATAATTTTATTGATAACAGCAGTATGTTGTTTGTCGGGAGCCAAATTAGAGACCAAATCGGCTGATGGGATCATTTCTTCAAAAGTTCCCACCTCAAAACCATTTGCAACTGCATTTTGATAAGAGGCACGGTTGCTTTCAATAGCTTCATTTCTTAAGGCATAGGCAACAGAAAGCCCGCTGTCTCTCATGTTTTGGCCTTGAGCCAAACCTTGAGCGCCACAGCCGATAATGACAATTTTTTTACCAATTAGATAGTTTACCCCATCTGAAAATTCGCTACTTAACATTAAATCACATTTTCCTAATTCTTGAACTTTTAGTCGGTGAGGAAGTGAATTGAAATAATTTGACATTTTTTAAAAATTTTGCTTTAAGCGATAGGCAATAAGCTTTAAGCGGTTAGTATTTATTTTATTTTACATTTGAAAAATCATACTCTTATGATTTAAGAATTCATTATTAATTGGTTTTTTAGTGGGATCATTTTTTTCCATATCCAATACTTTTTTATGGACTCCTTCACTTGATTTTATTATGGCAATTCTAGAGCTTCTTACAAATTCTATTAAACCATATTTTTCTAATTCACTTAGTAGTTTGTTAATTTCTTCGTCTTGTCCTGTGGTTTCAAATACGGTATAATCTTCTCTAATTACAACTACTTTCGCTCCATATTCATGCAATAACCGCTCGACTTTAACTTCTTTCATAATGATAGAAGTGGGCACTTTGTACAATGCCATTTGCTGCCAAATGATCTCTTCATTGGTATTTGAATACACTTTGAAAACATCAACAATTTTTTCAAGTTGACGCACAATATTATTGACAACAGCTTCGGTTTCAATAATTACAATTGTGAAACGGTAGATTTTGTCTATTTCACTTGGAGAAGAATTTAAACTCTCTAAATTAATTTTTCTTCTTGAAAAAATGATGGCAATTTTATTGAGTAAACCCACTTGATTTTCCGTGTAAACGGATAATGTATATTCCTTTTTCATAGTACTATTTTATTAGACTTCCTTTTTTTTGGCAATCTTAAATTTCTTCTTTGCTCAATACAATTTCTGCAACTCCTTTGCCTTGCGGCACCATAGGAAATACATTGTCTTCATGAAGCACTGCAACTTCTAATAAAAACGAACTTGGATGGTCTAACATTTCTTTTAAACTGGTTTTTAATTCCTCTCTTTTAGAAATTTGTTTACCGTCAATTCCGTAAGCATTGGCTACTTTCACAAAGTTGGGACTTTGAATATCAGTAAAAGAGTATCTTTTTTCGTGGAATAATTCTTGCCATTGGCGAACCATTCCAAGAAAGCTGTTGTTCAAAATCAGTATTTTAACATTGGGTTTAAACTGCATAATCGTTCCCAATTCTTGGATATTCATTTGCGCCCCACCATCGCCCATAATCGCAACAACGTGTCTTTCGGGAGCGCCTATTTTTGCTCCAATTGCAGCAGGAAGTGCAAACCCCATTGTTCCTAAACCACCACTTGTAACATTACTTCGTGAAATATTTTGTTTTGTATAACGACATGCTACCATTTGGTGCTGTCCTACATCGGTTACAATTATGGCATTTCCATCGGTTAATTCATTCAAAACATTCATCACTTCTCCCATAGTCAATCCTCCTTCTGTTGGATTAAGTTCTTTGGTAATTAATGTTGAAGTTTCTTTTTCTTTTCTAATTTCAAATTCATTCATCCACTCTGGATGTGTTTTTGTTTCCAATAATTCGGTTAACAATGGCAATGTTTCCTTGCAATTTCCCCATACAGGAACTGTGGTTTGAACGTTTTTATCAATTTCTGCCGGGTCAATATCCAAATGAATGATCTGTGCTTGTTTTGCATATTTATCCAAACGTCCCGTCACTCGGTCGTCAAATCGCATTCCAACGGCAATTAATACATCACATTCATTGGTCAAAACATTTGGACCGTAATTTCCGTGCATTCCTAACATGCCTACTCCAAGTGGATGATCTGTTGGCAAAGCGCTCATTCCCATTATGGTCCAAGCAGCAGGAAGACCCGCTTTTTCAATAAAATTTTTAAATTCTATTTCAGCATTTCCAAGTATAACACCTTGTCCGAAAATGACAAAGGGTTTTTTGGCATTATTAATTAAAGCGGCAGCCTTTTCAATGTATTCCATGCGAACAATTGGTTCAGGACGATAACTTCGAACATGAATACAAGGTCTGTAACCAATATATTCAAACAGTTGCAGTTGTGCATTTTTTGTAATGTCTATTACTACAGGGCCGGGTCTGCCAGATTTTGCGATGTAAAAGGCTTTTGCTAAAATTTCAGGTATTTCTGATGCATCAGTAATTTGGTAATTCCATTTGGTAATTGGCATCGTAATATTGATGATGTCGGTTTCTTGAAAAGCATCAGTGCCTAGTAAATGTGCAAAAACTTGACCTGTAATACAAACTAGCGGAGTGGAATCGATTTGTGCATCAGCTAATCCAGTTACTAAATTGGTAGCTCCCGGACCACTTGTTGCAAACACAACTCCTGTTTTTCCACTTACTCTTGCATAACCTTGTGCTGCATGAATGGCACCTTGTTCGTGTCGCACTAATAGGTGGTTTAGCTTTTCGTTAAAGTCGTAAAGGGCATCGTATATAGGCATTATTGCACCACCTGGATAACCAAAAACGGTATCAACAGATTCGGATAATAAGGCATCAATTACTGCTAAACTTCCTGATGTGGTAAGGCCCTTAACCCCTGAAGGAGTAAACGTTGGCGCTTCTTTTTTTGTTGAAGTATTCATATTTTTTCGCTTAAGATTCATCAGTTACACAACCTTCGGAAGCGTCTTTGACTAATTGTGTGTATTTATACAAAACACCGTTGGTAACTTTTAAAGGTGGCTTAATAAAAAGTGACTTTCTTTTTTCTAATTCTTCGTCAGATATTGCAAGGTGAATGGTATTATTTATTGCATCTATTTCAATGCTATCATGGTCTTTGACTAGCGCTATAGTTCCACCATCATAGGCTTCTGGAGTGATGTGGCCCACAACAAAACCGTGAGTTCCCCCGCTAAATCTGCCGTCAGTTATCAGGGCAACGCTTTTTCCTAATCCCGCTCCAATAATGGCGGAGGTAGGTTTTAGCATTTCAGGCATTCCAGGACCTCCTTTTGGCCCAACGTATCGGATTACAACAACATCTCCTGCTTGAATTTTTTTTTCTTCAATTCCCTGGATCAATTCTTTTTCACCATCAAAAACTTTGGCTGGACCTGTAAATTTTTCACCTTCTTTTCCAGTAATTTTTGCAACAGCGCCTTTCTCGGCTAAATTTCCATATAGTATTTGAAGATGCCCTGTTTTCTTAATCGGATTTTCAATTGGGCGAATGATGTTTTGCTCATCAAAATCGATATCAATAATAGTTTTTAAATTATCTGCTAATGTTTTTCCTGTTACAGTAATGCAATTTCCATGAAGCATTCCTTTGCTTAATAAGTATTTTAAAACCATTGGTACACCTCCTTTTTCATGAAGATTTTGCATCAAATAATTACCTCCCGGTTTAAAGTCGGCAATTAGTGGCGTTTTATCACTAATTCTCTGGAAGTCGTCCTGAGTAATTTTCACTCCGACACTTTTTGCCATAGCAATAATATGTAGAACTGCATTGGTGCTTCCTCCAAGAGCAATTAAAGTGGTAATTGCATTTTCAAAAGCTTCGAAAGTCATGATGTCTTTCGGGCAAATATTTTTTTCTAAAAGTAATTTGATATAATTGGCTGCCTGTTGGCACTCTTCAATTTTTTCGTTGCTTACCGCAGGATTTGAACTCGAGTAGGGAAGACTCATTCCCAGTGCTTCAATAGCAATTGCCATGGTATTAGCGGTATACATTCCGCCACAAGCACCAGCTCCGGGACAAGAATTTTTAATAATCCCTTTGAATTCTTCTTCGGATATTTTACCAGCAATTTTTTCTCCTAAAGCTTCAAATGCAGAAACAATATTTAAGTCTTTTCCCTGATATTTTCCCGGAGCAATGGTTCCTCCGTATACCATAATTGATGGACGATTTAGTCTTCCCATTGCAATTATAGATCCAGGCATGTTTTTATCGCAACCAGGAATTGCAATTACACCATCGTAATAATGACCTGCAACCACACATTCAATGCTATCAGCAATAATATCTCGACTCACTAGCGAGTATCTCATTCCATCAGTTCCATTTGTAATTCCGTCGCTAATTCCTATAGTATTGAAAATCAAACCCACCATTTCGGATGCGTTAACTTCTGTTTTTATGTATGTAGCTAGGTGATTTAAGTGCATGTTACAAGTGTTGCCGTCGTATCCCATAGAAGCAATTCCAATAAATGGCTGCGCCAATTCTTTATCGGTCAAGCCAATGCCATACAACATAGCTTGTGCCGCGGGTTGTGTTGGGTCTTGGGTTAAGGTTTTACTGTATTTATTTAATTCCATGGTGTGCCTATTGAATTTCTGAAATAATCAAATTAACTGCAAATTAATGCGAACGCATTTTAAATTAATTGTCATTAAAATAGTTACCAACAAAAATACTATTGTATAACAGCTTTGTTTTTTATTTTCAAATTGCTTTACAGTGTTAAACGTTATATAATTTTAATTAAACTACTAATTTTTAGCATATTACATTTATTTTTTTACGATACTTAACTCTTTTTTTGTTGTATTTAGGCATAAAA
>Ga0114975_10001800_pt1 | contig 14924 bp, 11 predicted proteins | sample S_130626_EF_Meta_FD_87031 | JGI IMG/M metagenome (GOLD analysis project Ga0114975, IMG submission 87031) | Freshwater microbial communities from Lake Simoncouche, Canada to study carbon cycling - S_130626_EF_MetaG | ecosystem: Environmental > Aquatic > Freshwater > Lake | place: Lake...
AGGTGATGGATTGCGACGACGGCTGTATGTTTCATAATGCCCGAGGAGCAATTCGAAGCTGACGCAGTATCCATCAGGTGTTCGCAAGCCGCAACAGAATCGGTATGAAATAGGCGGGTTAGTATGAAATATACGTTCTAGCGCAAGGAAGCGCTAAATATTTGCAAGCAGACGCAAGCAAAATATTGATTTCATGGTATTGTTCTCCGCCTATGAAATCCTCCTTCCCCAAAGTCATTTTTCTTTTTCTCGTTCTCGGTAGCTCATTACATCATTTGAGAGCCAATGATGAAAAAGCTCTTTTTGAAAAAATAGAATCTGTTCCTATTCTTGATCCTAATAACAAAGCAGATCGTGAAACAGGCTTGGGAGCGGTTAAGGATCCCTTTTGTATGGGGAAGTATAAAGTTACTGCACAACAATACGTAGAATTTCTCAATTCTGTTGCTAAGAAAAAGGATCCTTATGAACTTTTTGATGAAAGAATGGAGCATGATCCAGCAGTGAGTTGCATTAAAAGAGTGATTGATGACAAGGGGCTCTTTTCTTACCAAGCGATTTCAGGGAGAGAGGATTTTCCAATCACCTATGTTGATCTTTTTTGCTGTTTACGTTTCTGTAATTGGCTCAGTCATGGATCCCCTTCTGATGCGGAGAGCTCCGAGGTCACGGAAACGGGGGCCTACACAATAGAGACAATGGAAGACGATCATGAAGAGGTTACAATAGAGGCATTTGCAGGTAGTCCTTATTTTCTTCCCACAGAAGATCAATGGTATAAGGCTGCCTACTACCATCATCATCCTGAAAAAATAATTTCCTACGATCCTGAGAGTCCCATTCCTTCAGTTCAAGATTCAGATTCTTTTCTCTACTGGAACTATCCTAATCAAACAATGTCAGAACCGTGGAATGGCTTAGGATCTAGTAGTGAAGCTGCAAATTACTGTAGGAAAAATCAGTGGTGGTACTCTGAATACACTACTGGTGGAGAGCCCTTCTTAACACCAGTGGGTTTCTTTAAGAATACTCCTGGACCTTACGGGACCTTTGATATGGGAGGAGATGTGAGTGAATGGACTTATTCTCTAAATGATATTGAGAGGAGCTCAGGGATCTCTAAGTGCTTTGTACGTGGGGGATCTTGGGCTTCTGGAGTAGGTGAACTCTATCGTAGTAAACATACGGCACTGGAAATTACCACTCGAAATAATACCACAGGATTTAGAATTGCATCTTCTAAAAATTCCTATGAGAAATTAGAAAATAAGAAAGATCTAGCTCAGGAGCTCATTGATGAAGCTACTGCCCCTACCCACTATGGTCTTGATATCGCTTGTGGAAGTTACACTACTGCTAAATGGATTACTGCGAATGTAGGAACAGAAGTACTGGAGGCAATAGCGTTCAACTATTTTGGTGCATATATGATTCTTCCATACTGTCTCTACATGGGAAGTGTTATTGCTCATGAGTATTATAATGGAGAATATGCAGCAGCAGAGGGAACGTTCGTACATGCGATGTTTGATATTGCATGTATGATTGGAGGTCGATTTGGTATCAATGTGGCTAAAGAATTAGCTAATGGCTTAAGAGGAGTGAGATTGGGTTCTATAGTCGATTTTTTTGAATGGATTCATGGTCAAATTCATGAACTCATTGACTTGATAGGAATAGAGCATGGCCATGGAGAAGTAGTTCCTGCTCGTGCTACTGCTGCTGCTACTCCTGGTGAGGAATGGGGGCTGAATAGACATAAACACACTGGTAATTGTAATCATTAACGATATCCGGGTTAAACGGTGATCACGATAATATTGATTTCCTACTGAAGCAATTTATGATTCAACGGAGTGCAAACTCATCTATAGCTGCAATCTTATTCTTTCGGCAAATAAACGAATCATGAGTATAGGACCCATTGGACCAATGAGTAGTAGGACAAATCTCTTGTCCAAAACAGAGTTTTCTGGTTCCCCAAATAATAAAGGATCTCTAAGCGGTGTGCCTATAACCCTTGTTTCTAGCTCTCCTCAGAGGCAAAATATAAGGCGTCCTTCAGTGAAAGAGAGAATATTTTCTTCGCTCTTAGAGAGAATATCGACACAGGTAGGTCCTCTGGTTGCTTCAGTAAAAAAAGTGTTCACCCTATTTTTGAAGAAAATACTCCAGAGGAAGATAGAAGTGAACTTGAAGAAGCACAAAAAAATTGGGCAGCATTGAATGGATGGCATGATGATAGACCAGCAGATTCAAGGCTCTCCTCTCTTGCAGAATATGCTTCTAATCCTGCTCATGCAGATCCTGCTATTTACGGTCCTGGTCCCAATATTCAACCTGCTCCCATAGATAGTACTCAAGCAACACGGGAGCCTATCATTGGAGGTAAATTTTACCGATTTGAATATTTCAAAAAAGCCTGCATAGAAAATTTTGGTAAAGAATCCTTCGATGCCCTCTTTACTCCAAAGGAGCAAAAAGTGATGTCTCAGAGTACCTCTTTTGATCTAGTTGCTCCCTATATTCGAGAGACACTTCAAGGAACTGCTAAATATGTGAATCGTCTTGGAGAAAAAGCTGCTATTAAGGGTATCACCCTTGGAAGTCAACCTGGAGCGGTTGGGTGGCTTCATAAAAAAATGGGAGATCTACTTCCTAAAGAGCTCAATATTCCTGTGCAAATAGAAACTGAGACTCTCCCCCCTCTTGAAACAATTAATGGAAGATTGATTCAGAATACATTGAGAACCTTGAATGGTATTTCAAAAAAACGACTCAGCTATATCCAAGCGCTAGACAAGGTATCAGAAAGTATTGTTGTACAACTCCCGCAGGTAGCCAATTCAGATCTTCAGCATATTCGTGAATCAATTATTGCTAAAAGAGAATCTATTCAGACTTGTTGTACAGCAATGTCAGCTCATCAAGATAAAATAAATGAAGCACTCAGTTCCTTGCATTTGGAAGAGCCGACTCACGAAGAGAGCTTTGTTCAAGAGATTCGTTTCCTTGCAGAACCTTACATAGAAGAACTCAAGGATGATCCTCAGCAGTTGACAAACCAACTTGATCTTCAAGAGTGTGAGCGGAAAATCTCATTATTGAGTGATCTTGCAAATGCTGTTGCAAAGACGGCATCCCCTGAGGGATTACGAGAACCCATCGTAACACCTCAAAAAAGTGAAGAATATGCTCGGGATATTGCAGAGCTTCTTTTTTCAGATATGAAAATGAAGCATCTCTTGATGGAGACCCAGTCTCTCAACAAAATAATCGGTGAGCAAAATCAGCTCTCCGCATCGATAGCAAATAATCTCAATCAATTATTAGACTTAAGGAGTAGATCACCAAAACATGGAGAGGCTCTTGATGAAGAAATTCTAAAACTTCAAGGTGCTTTAAGAATGAGTCAAACCAACGTCTCGCAACTCCAAGATAGCTCCAGAAAACTTCAAGATAATCTCAGTGAAGTAGGATCAAGAAATTTTATTGAACATTTACAAGAACAATGGAAAGAGACAGAGAGTGAAGGTATATGGAGAACGGTTTCAGGAAATCATGAGTAAAAATTGAATTTTCTAAAAAGATAAAGTCAATTTTGACGATATCATCCCCTCTTCTTTTTTTTGCTTGAGAGCCATAACGAAAAGAGAATTAAGCCCAGGGAGCAAAGAAGTGTTAGTGTCATTTTTTCTCTACTAAAAGCGATTCCAATAAAAGCCCCAATAGGAGGGACTAGATAATTACAGGTGGAAGCAAAGCTTGGCCCAGCACGATGGATGAGCATGACAAAAAGTGTATAGACGATTCCCCCACAGAAAATACCAAGAATGACTAATGCTATGATGGCTGAAGAAGTCGGATGAAAAGAGGTTATTTTCCATGGCTTTGTCCATAGGAGCATGAGTGGAATAGTTGTGATGGTGGCTCCTACAAGAATCCCTTGAGCAGAACGGATAGGTCCAAAGCGAGAGCCAAGCCGTACTTGAATAAGAAGCATCGCTATCGCAAAAAAAAGTGCTGAAGCAAGCACTGCAACTATTGGTAAGAAAAGTGAGGTATGAGCTGAAGTTCTTGTGATCGCCACATGAGAAAATTGAGGCCACACGAGCACTACAATACCAATAAAACCCAGAAAAATCCCCATGGCTTTGTTAGTTGAGATCTTACTTTCTTTAATAAAAAAGGACTCTAGCACTGTAGTGAACAATGGTACTGTCCCAATAAGAATGGCGACAATGCTACTTGCCAGTTCAATTTGAGCCCATGCTACAAGGATGCATGGTAAGGTTGCCTCTAGAAGGCCAATGAGAATAAAGTCCGGAAGTGCTTTCCAAAAAGAATATTTTGGAATTTCAGAAGAATGTTTCTCTGATAGTGCTCCGAGCAGAAGTGTGAGGGTGAAAGCCCCGATGCCGACACGTCCTGCAGCAATCATCGAAGTAGAAAAACTTTCAAGAGCAATTTTGTTCAGGATGTATTGTGAGCCCCAAATCAGACCAGCTCCAAAGAGAAGGAGATAATTAATAATCATAAAAGAGGTAGATTTGGAATGAGGCATAAAGAATAAAGTGTAATGTCATAAGTGTCATAAGTCCAAAAGGTCTTTGATCACTAACCTGGATATTTCATACCGATCTACTACGGAAGCCGGGAAGTCAGATGGATACTGCGCCCAAGCTCGAAGTCTTCCTCGGGCAGTATGTACTCATACAGCCGTTGTCAGAATACTCGTCTGCGTTGACTCGCTCGCTCCCGCTCGTCTCGCCCTTTTAGGGCTGCCCCCTTAAAGCCAGGGCAAGTCTCCCCCGCGGTCTCCTGACCGCCGGTGGTGCCTTATCAGCCTTCGCGGGCTTCTCGTCACGATCAGTATGAAATATCCAGGTTAAACCTTTCTGCCGGAGAGCCAAAGTGAGAACAAAATCAGCAGCAATGCTTCCATGAGGGCCAGTGTCATTTTTTCTCCTGCAAATGCGATTCCAATAAAGGAACCAAAGAGGGGGGTAAGATAATTACAGGTGGAAGCAAAGCTGAGGCCTGCTCGATTAATAAGCCGTATATAAAGAATGTAGACAAGACCCTCACAAAAAACTCCGATCATGATTAAGGCGAGCCATGCAGAAGGTAATGGATGAAAGGAGGTGATGCTCCATGGCTTTGTGATTAACAGCATGATAGGAACTGCAGAAAGGACTGCTCCAATAAGAATTCCTTGTGCCGCATGAACCGGACCAAGACACGGTCCTAAGCGGAGTTTAATAAGCAAAAGTGTAAAAGGATAACAGAGTGCTGCAGCTAAGACAGCCAGAACAGGGATGAGTGGAAGAGATGTCTTAGTTGCTTTGAAAAGGTCCAATGGGGAGGAGTCCCCCCTAGCAAGAATCATGATCCCTAAAAATCCGAGTATGATTCCTGAAATCTTAGTAGCTGAAAGAGTGCTGCCCTTCACAAAAATTGCTTCCATGATAGTTGCAAATAGAGGAACGGTGCCAATGAGAATAGCAGTAGCACTGCTCGGAAGTTTTTCTTCAGCCCATGCAATGAGAAGACAAGGGATCGTTAATTCCAAAAGTCCAATTAAAATGAAGTCAGGAAAACATTGCCAGAACGAGCGGGGAGGGTTGACGGGTTGAGTGCGTTCTCCTTGAATTACAAAAATGAGGGTCAAGGTGAGAGCTCCAATGCTGGTCCCACCTGCAGCGATCATCGATGTTGAAAAGCTCTCAAGGGCAATTTTATTAAAAAAATAAAGGGATCCCCACATGAGCCCACATCCTAAAAGGAGGAGGTAGTTGACCATAGTGAAGGAAGAGAATTGGGAAGTGGGACGATTCATAAAAAAAGTTAATAGAGGTTTTAAAAAGCTGAATTGGAAAAAAGAGACTCACCTGCGTCAGCTTCTTTTTTTATGGAGCACTTTTTGTACAGTTTTCAAGGAGGCTGTATTAAATATATCCTCCCTAGTGAGCCCTCCTTTGCGTGCAATATCAATTCCAAAACGAAGATGCTGTAATCCTGAGGTGCTATGAGCATCTGGATTAATGACACAAAGAACTCCTTTTTCCTTTGCTAGGTGCCACCAGCGCCAGTCAAGATCGAGACGTCGTGGGTTAGCATTGAGCTCGATGAGTGTCTTGGTAGCAGCCGCAGCATCTAATATTGCCGGAATATTAAGGGCATACGGTTCTCTAGAAAATAAAAGCCGTCCTGTGAGATGACCGATCATGGTCACATAGGGGTTTTCCATAGCACGAATAATACGCTGGGTCATGGCTGCTTCCTCTAAGGTGAAGGAGGAATGAACAGAGGCAACCACATAATCAAGCTGAGAGAGGATTTCATTAGAGAAGTCGAGGGTTCCATCTTTTAAAATATCACATTCAGATCCAGCAAAGAGATGGATGTTTTTATTTTCTTGGTTCCACTGTCGAATTTCTTGAATTTGCGCAAGAAGCTCCTCTTCATGAAGCCCGTGGGCTTGAACTGAACTTTTGCTATGATCGGCTATCCCAAGATATTCTAATCCTAATGCCTCTGCCGCTTCTGCCATTTCTGGAAGCGTATTTTCTCCATCACTCGCTTTTGTGTGACAATGAAAGGTTCCCTTGAGCTCCGTCCATTCTACTAGCTTGGGAAGCTTACTTAAAGCGGCAGCAGCAATTTCTCCACGATCTTCGCGTAGTTCAGGAGGAATGAAATCAAGCTTTAAAGCCGCATAAAGTTCCTTCTCAGAATGAACAGGAGGTGGAGTTGGAGCTTCCTGCTGGGGAGTAAAAGCATATTCATTGAGTGACCAGCCAAACTCGAGGGCTCGACTTCGAAGGCGAATATTATGTTCTTTGCTTCCAGTAAAATAGAGGAGAGCAAAAGGAAACTCCTCTGGCTTCACCACTCGTAAATCACATTGAAGGCCACTCTCACCCTCTTCATTCTTGAGATAAACACTCGATTTGGTGGGCCCTTGCATGAGGATTTCAGAAACCAAGGGGTGTTTTAAAAAAAAGGAATTTACCGCTTCAGGATCCTTAGAGGAGACAAGAAGATCGAGATCACCAATGGATTCCTTGCGACGTCGAAGACTTCCAGCAGGCTGGCATTGACCTACAGCAGGATGTGCTCGTAAATCAGTGATGAGAAAATCAGCTAAAAGAGTCGCTTGATCCAAACGAAATTTTCCTATTTGTCGACGATAGAAAGCAATTGCTTTAAGAAAATTGATTGCAGATTTTTCACCTAGTCCTGGGAGTAATGCCACTTTGCCAGAAAGGCATTCCTTCTCCAAATCATCGATAGAATCAATATGAAGCTCTTCATAGAGAAGACGAATTTTTTTAGCACCTAACCCTTGTATTTCGAAAAGTTCAAAAAGAGAGGGAGGAAAAAGACTTCGTAGTTCTTCGTAATAGGCAAGCCTTCCTGTTGTCACAAGTTCGACAATTTTTTCTTCGAGGGCTTTACCAATTCCTTCCACAGCTCCAAGACGTTTTTCCTCCACAAGCACCTGAAGCGGTTCTGAGAGACGCTCCAAAGAGCGTGCAGCATGATGGTAGGCACGAATTTTAAAAGGATTCTCTCCTTGTAATTCCAGGAGTTGAGCGATTTTTTCTAATACATCAGCTGTTTCTTGAGTATCAGGTACAGTGGTTTTCATACATCTCTTGGATCAAATGGTGATACCGATCTGTGATAATGTGCCTTTTCAATTTATAGGTCGATGTTAATTCATCTCCAATTTCAAATGGCTTGGGAAGTATTCTCCAGCATCCGATACGCTCGAAAGATTTAAATCCATGGGATTTGCTAATAAGACGCTGCACCTCTTGATGCAGTAGAGCGTGGATTTCTTGTAGGTGTAATAATTCCTCGAGAGAAGTCACCTTTACACCATGATTAATAAAGCCACGGAGTGAAGGAAGGAGTAAGGCTCCAAGATGTTTTTGATCTTGGCCTAGGACCATACATTGTTCAATCAAGGGAGATTCTAAAAGTCGTGATTCAATGGGAAGTGGCTCCACATTTTCTCCACTTCGAAGAACAATGGTCTCTTTGCAACGTCCGATGATTTTTAAACAATCATTAAAAGTCATCATTCCAATATCTCCTGTGCGCAGCCATCCCTCACTTAAGATACCTGCTGTTGCTTCAGGATTTTTATAATATCCTTTCATGATCTGAGGCCCACGGGCACAAATTTCTCCAGAACGCCCTCGTCCAAGATCAGTACGGTTTTTATCAGGATAAAGTATTTTTCCTGTTAAAAGATCGATGATTTTGATTTCTGTTTTTGGGAGAGGGGGGCCAACCGTTCCAAGTACAAAATTCTTCTCAGTTCGAACTGCAAGTACTGGGGAGCTTTCGGTTAACCCATATCCTTCGAAAATGCGGATCCCAATATCATTGAAAAAAGAATCGATATGAGGGGGGAGGGCTCCTCCTCCTGAAATGGTTGCCCGGAAGGAGCCTCCTACCACATTGCGGAGCCGGCGTAAGACACATGGCTCGAGAATGAGAAAGGGAATAATACCAAGACTCCAACGTAGCATATGGTAGAGTCTCATGATGAGGGATTCCTTCCATGTTCTTCCTGTGAGGTCGAGCTGCATCCCTTGAAAAAAGGCACTTGCATGACGCACCCAATGTGCCGAGCCAAGGGCACCATGAAATAAGAACTGCATGATTTTGTGTTGCTCTGCAACAGAGGCCATGATCCTTTCATAGAGCGACTCCCAGAGACGTGGGGCAGAAGCCATAACGGTCGGCTTGACTCGCTTCAGATCGTTTTGAAGGTGCCGAATGGAGGTGTAATAGAGAGTTGCTCCATAGCTGATCACAAGCATTTCAAAAATACGTTCATAGCTATGCCAAATCGGTAATATTGAAAGAGCTCTCTCTTCTTTGGAAAGGTGAAAGGTGATGTTTTCTATTTGAGAACAGAGAGATCGATGCGTGATAGGAACTCCTTTGGGAGTTCCAGTTGTTCCTGAGGTATAAATGAGGGTGCAAAGATCTTCGGGAATGATTTCCTCAATCCGTTTCTCCATACACCGATTACCTAATGATCGAAGCTTCCTACCTCTCTCTTCCAAATCATGCATTGTTAAAATACCTTCAGGAAGTCCATTTGAAGGTACTTCCATAAGGATAATAGTTTTTAAAAAAGGAAGTTGTTTGCGGATGGATTGTAATTTCACAAGCATCCCTTCGTTTTCTAAAAAGAGCACCTGTACCTCCGCATGATGGAGAATGTAGGACATTTCTAGTGGAGTGATATCACTCGCACGAGGAACGTCGGCAGCACCACAAAATTGAATTGCTGCATTAGCTAGGATCCATTCAAATCGATTGTCACTTAAGAGTCCTACATGCTCCCGAGCAGCTACTCCAATGTCAATGAGCGCTGTTGCCAAGTCAGAGGCTCGGTCACACCAAGAACGATAGCTCACCGATTGGAAAAAACTTTCTTGAGTTAACCCACATCGATGAGGGTCCACTTCCATATCACGCTGAGCATGAGAAAGGCGTGGGGAGCGTGTTGCAAATGCTGGTTTGGAGCCCCACTCCTTACCAGCTTGAAAAAAAAGTTCAGCAATTGTTGCTGAAACAAGGCGTTCTGACATGCCAAACGAAAAGCTAACTCACCGAAGAACCATCAGGAGATTCCGGTGGAAGATAGCAACTCTCCTTTAAAGAAAATTCAGGTTCAGGCCTTACCTCAGAGGGATTAGCTTCTTCTTTAGAGATTAAGGCTAGTTGCTCGTTGCCATCATCATCAACTAATAATAAATTTTCATGATGAATACCCGAAGAGGAAAGTACTCCAACAATATCCTGAGGGTTTGCTGATTCACTGGAATACATTTTTTCTTCGTCCTCTTTTTTAACAGTAGGAGCCATCTCCTCTGTGAGTGTATGAAGTGGTTTTTCAATAATTTTCGAGATCATCCGAGAATCTTTTGGGGAAGCTTCTAATAAGAGCTCATGAAGACGTTGTTCGAGATGTTCTAATTCGGTCTTAATGGCGATAGCTTTTCGGAGAATTGCAGGATCAGGAATATTCATAAGCTTATGCGGTACGAAAAATAATACGTGCCTTGGTCAAATCATAAGAAGACATTTCAACGGTCACCTTATCCCCAGGAACAATACGAATAAAATGTTTTCGCATTTTGCCCGAGATATGTGAAAGGACAACATGTCCATTGGAGAGACGAACACGGAACATTGTGCCAGGTAGAACCTCCACAACAACTCCATCGGTAGTGATAACTGCTTCTTTTGCCATGAGTAAGCAGATGTTTATATCAGGGAAGTCAAAAGTTGCAAGAGATCTAATAGTGGTTCTGGCTATTCGGGCTCTTAGGATGTGATTTCTGAAGTGGTTTTAAAATGCATTTTAGCGATTTGCGGAAGGATGAGCGGTCCATGTTGCTTGAGAAGAGTGGATGCGGTTTGTTTGACCTTTGCTGAGACTCCTTTGGGAAGTAGGATCTGTAAACGATTCCCTTCTTTTTCTAACCAATCGATAAAACCCTCTCGAGCAATGATGGAAGCAGCAGCAACAGCATAGTCTGATTCTGCCTTCGTGCGCTGGTCGAGTTGTAATTTCTTTCCTTTTTCTTGTAAGGCATTTTGGAGAACACGTTCGTTAGCAAATTTATCGGAGAGGGCACGAGGGCAGTTAGGAACGCGTTCACAAAGATTTTCTAAGACCCGTGCGTGCCCCCAAGCAAGAAGGGAGTTTAGGTTCTTAAAGTTTTTATAAAGCTCGTTATATTTGAGAGGAGAAATAACAATGCGTTCTATTGGTGCTTGGGAGCTGCGAATGAGGGTGGCTAACTCCCGAATCTTTTTATCACTCCCGATTCCTTTGCTATCTCGAATGCCACTATCTCGAAAATGTTTTGCAAGCTCTTCATTCACATAAACCCCAGCAATCACAAGGGGGCCGAGAAAGTCTCCCTTGCCACTTTCATCAATTCCGAAATGTGGGGAGAATTGTTCGGGGGAATGAACATCATCATAACCTAATAAAGCAATTCCAGTGATTTCTGGTTCTAGGGTAAAGGTAATGAAATCCTCAATGCCACGTCCTTGAAGCAAAAGCTTTGGACCTTTCTCATAAACAGCAATACTAAGTCGATCGAGATGCCCTGCAAAAAGGGTGTAGGGTTTTGATTCAAAAACAAAATTCCGATTTTTCAAAAGCCCCCTCAGCTTCTCTGCCTGAGCTGTTGTGAGTGAAATGGTGTGAGAGTGCAGCGGTGATGGCATGATGATGCTCTAGTGGAGTTCAGTTATTTTAGGAAGATGGTATTTAAAAACATTGAGAGATATCCTCTTGAAATATTTTCAACAACAACACATTTTGAAAATTCGGACTCTCCCTCTGTTGCTCTTTATTCTTCAAGATTTTTAATGGTAGATCGTAATTATATAATTCAAAAAAAATTGAATGCCTGGTTTCGCAACCATGGGCGTCATGATTTGCCCTGGCGTACTACATTTTCACCCTATGAAGTTTTAGTCTCGGAGTTCATGTTACAACAGACAACAGTGGCTACGATCACTCCGCGCTTTTTAATATGGATGGAGCTTTTTCCCACTCTAGAAATGTTAGCCCAAGCCTCTGAGGAGGCAGTTTTAGGGGCATGGCAAGGCCTTGGGTATTATTCACGAGCTCGACGCCTGCATCTTGTTGCAAAAACAGTTGTCAGCAATTTTCAAGGAAAAATTCCTCGTGATTTAGATCAACTCTTAGCCCTCCCTGGTATTGGACCATACACTGCGAAGGCACTCTTAGCATTTGCATTTGATCAACCTGTGGAGGTCCTCGATACCAATATTATTCGAGTCATTGCACGGCTGAATAATATTACCGAGCCCATCGACACCAAAAGAGGGCATCTTTTGATTAAAGAGAGTGCCCGAAATATCTTACCTCCAAAAAACGGACGGGTCTTTGCTTCAGCTCTCATGGATCTCGGTTCCATGGTCTGCAAATCTGGAGAGCCACTTTGTGACGCATGTCCTCTCTCTAGCGAGTGTGAAGCAGAAGAGCCTTCTTGCTTGCCGCTTAAACAACCGCGAGTAGCAATTACGAAAAAAAAAGAGCAACGAGCTTTTTATTATCGTAGGAATAAAATTTATTTAGAAAAATCCCAAGGGCCTCTTTGGAAGGGGCTTTGGATTTTACCTCACTGCTCCTCCGTACAAAAGCCACGAGAGATTTTTTCTTCCATTACCTATCCGATCACCCGCTATCGTGTGACCATGGAGCTCTACAGGCCATCAGGTTCCATTCCAAAGTCACTACATCCTTTTAGTATTCTGGAGTTGAAGAACATTGCTATTCCTTCTCCTCATCGGAAAGCACTCGAAACATGTTTTGCAAAATGATCCCCTTTAATCCTGAAGAATTCACCCGCTATAGCCGCCATCTTCTTTTACCAGAGGTCGGACTTGAGGGTCAAAAAAAGTTGAAACAGGCACGTGTGCTCTGTATTGGTCTGGGTGGCCTTGGCTCGCCGATCGCATTTTACCTAGCTGCAGCGGGGGTGGGCTGTCTTGGGCTTGTGGACGATGACCTCGTTGATCTCTCCAATCTCCATCGTCAAATTCTCCATGGCACCGCTGATTGTCATCATTCAAAAATAGAGAGTGCTCAAAAAAAATTGCAGGATTTAAATCCACATGTGGAGCTCGATCTCCATAAGGTCAGGCTCACTGCAAAAAATGCCATCGCTATTGCCTCTTCCTACGATCTGATTGTAGATGGGTCCGATAATTTTTCTACCCGCTACCTTGTCAATGACCTGAGTTATTTCCTTAAAAAACCATTGGTCTATGGCTCGATATTTCGTTTTGAAGGACATTGCACCCTTTTTGATACACCTCAAGGGGGCCCCTGTTATCGCTGCCTTTTTCCGGAGCCTCCTCCAGCAAATAGCGTTCCAAGCTGCTCCGAGGCTGGTGTTCTCGGAGTGCTTCCAGGTATTATTGGAACACTTCAAGCCACAGAGGCTCTCAAATGGATTTTGAATATCGGCGATTCTTTGAAAGGAAGGCTTCTTCAAGTCAATGCCTTATCGATGCAGTTTAGGGAATTTCAACTGCGTCACGATCCTCACTGCCCCCTTTGTGGAGAGACTCCTTCACTTCGAGAGTTGATTGATATGAATTCCACTTCGTGCTTTTCTACTTCCATGAATCCTACTTCACCAACTATTCCTTCTGTCACAGTCGAAGAGCTCCAACAAAAACTCCAAGGAGCTAGAAAACCTCTATTAATAGATGTGCGCGAGCCATTCGAATATCAAATCTGTCACATTCCTGGTGCTCAATTAATTCCTCTAGGCACATTGCCTGTACAGAGCGAGGTATGGAATAAAGAAACAGAAATCTTTCTTCTCTGCCGTTCTGGAGGACGAAGTGCCGAAGCAGTGAAATTGTTGCAACACGCTGGCTTTACTAAAGTCTTTAATGTAGATGGGGGTATTTTAGCCTGGGCAGACCGTATTGATCCTACAGTTCAAAAATATTAATCTCCAATTTCGATGGATAACCGAGATTCGAATTTACGATGTCGGATAAGAAAAAGAGCATTTTCTTTTCGTTGTTTCTCAATTCTAAAAACGATAGCATCGTCCGTTTTCTATGACTGAACTTGAAACCCTTCGACATTCCTGTGCCCATGTCCTTGCTAATGCTATTTTAGTGATTTGGCCAGAGGCTCAATTTGCTGCTGGTCCTCCGACGAGCAACGGTTTTTATTACGATGTCGATTTGTCCCATCGCATCACACCAGAAGATTTTGAGCGTCTAGAAAAAGAGATGCATGCTATTATTCAAGCAGCTCAACCTTTTGAACGTGAGGTTGTCACTCGTGAGAAGGCGCTTGAAATGGGCCTCTCCGGTGAGCTGGCCGGCTTAGGAAGGCGCTCCCAACCAAGCCATTTTAAATTGGATATTATTGAACGTATTCCAGCTCATGAAGAGATCACCCTCTATCGCAATGGTTCATTTACCGACTTATGTGCCGGTCCCCATGTTGCCACTACTTCTAATATTGGAGCATTTCGTCTGACTCATGTTGCAAGTGCCTATTACAAAGGGGATGAAAAGAATCCTCAGCTTCAACGTATTTATGGAATTGCCTTTGCAACTCAAGAAGAGCTCGAGGAGCATTTTAAAATACTCGAAGAAGCCAAAAAAAGAGACCATCGCAAGCTTGGCAAAGAGCTGGAGCTTTTTACCTTTGATGAAGATGTTGGTCCTGGATTACCTCTCTGGCTGCCAAAAGGAACGGTTCTTATTGAGGAACTTGAAAAACTAGCCAAGGAGACTGAATTTCAGGCAGGCTACGAGCGAGTAAAGACTCCGCACATTGCCCGTGAGCAACTTTATAAAACGAGTGGCCACTTGCCTTACTATGCAGAGAGTATGTTCCCTCCCATGGAACTAGAAGAAGAGCACGGGGGTGAAAAAAATATTTATTATCTCAAAGCGATGAATTGCCCCCATCATCATAAACTTTTTGGGGCACTTCCTCGTAGCTACCGTGACCTTCCTGTTCGGTTTGCAGAATATGGAACCTGCTATCGCTATGAACAGTCAGGCGAATTGCTCGGTCTAATGCGAGTTCGAGCCATGCAGATGAATGATGCTCATATTTATTGTACTGAAGAGCAGTTTGCTCAGGAATTCCAGGCAGTTAATGAGATGTACTTAAAATATTTTGATATTTTTGGGATCACTCGTTATCAGATGCGCTTCTCAACACATGACCCAGCAAAATTAGGTCAGAAATTTGTAGATGATCCGGAACTTTGGAAAAAAACCGAAAAGAGAGTCCGTGATGTCTTAGTGAGTAGCGGAATTCATTTTGTTGAGATTCCTAATGAAGCTGCTTTTTATGGCCCTAA
>Ga0114975_10001804_pt1 | contig 14905 bp, 18 predicted proteins | sample S_130626_EF_Meta_FD_87031 | JGI IMG/M metagenome (GOLD analysis project Ga0114975, IMG submission 87031) | Freshwater microbial communities from Lake Simoncouche, Canada to study carbon cycling - S_130626_EF_MetaG | ecosystem: Environmental > Aquatic > Freshwater > Lake | place: Lake...
AAATCATTCGCAAACTCACATCCAATCAAGCCAGCACCCAAGATAGCGATTCTTTTTTTACCTTCAATTGCCTTGCGAAATTGCACATAGTCTTCCAGATCATTGACGGTAATCACTTCATTGGCTGCATTGCCTTTCAAAGGAAGGCGAATTTGATCAGCGCCTAATCCCAGAACTAACTTCCCATAGGAAATGCTACCTGTAGAAGTGGTGACTATTTGTGCGGCTGTATCAATAGCAGTGACATTGGCATCGCCCACAATCCTAATGTCTAGCTGTGTTGCCATCCCTTCAGCATTGGTAGAAATTAATTGCTCTGCAGATTTGCTGCTTGCCAATGCAGTGGAAAGCATCGGCTTTGAGTAAAAGTAGCCTGGCTCCCTTGTTATTAGGGTAATTGGCATTGCCTTATCTAGTTTGCGAAGCTCTCGAATGACAGTGTAGCCAGCTAATCCACTACCAATAATGACAATCCCCGGTGGGGATAATTGATTCTGATGATCCAAAACTGGACTCCCTAATAATGCGTTTAAAGGTGTTACGTTTGGCTTGAGTTAAGAAACTTGTACCATTTCAAAGTCAGATTTTGATACACCGCAATCTGGGCATTCCCAATCTTCAGGAACGTCAGCCCAAGCGGTACCAGCAGGAATGCCATCTTCAGGCAAGCCTTTCGCCTCGTCATAGACAAAACCACAAACGATACATTGCCAAGATTTCATAGGGATTCCTTGTTGTAATGGTTTAAAGGCAGTTTAAATTGAATTTCAAATTCACTTACTAGCCAGAGATCTGGTTGTTTTGTATCAAGCAAGTAAGTAACTAATGATTTATAGGATGAATAGGAATGATATTATTTATCTGATAATTAGATTATAGGGATAAGGACAGATCATGGCTGCTCTACCTTCATTACGACAGCTTCGCTATTTTGTAGCGGTTGCTCAGGAGCTCAATTTTACTAGAGCTGCAGAGGTCTGCTTCGTAGGTCAATCTACGCTAAGCGCCGGTTTAAAAGAGCTGGAAGATGTTTTGGGAGTCCGCCTGGTTGAGCGGGATAGGCAAAATGTAGCCATCACTCCAATCGGCGCAGAGATTTTAGAAAGGGCTAAGGCGATCTTGGCCTCGTCTCAAGACTTAGTGGAATATGCGAGTGCCTCTGGCGAGCCAATGGCGAGGACCATTCGATTGGGGGTCATCCCCACTATCGCACCATTTTTATTGCCAAACGTGTTGCCTGATATTCGGGAGCATTACCCCAAGTTAAAAATTGCTCTGCGTGAGGATTTAACCGCCAATCTATTGGCGCGCTTAATAGATCATCAACTTGATTTTGCATTAATTGCATTGCCCTATGACACAGCTGGCCTCTTGGTGAAAGAGTTGTTTGTCGATGAATTTTGGCTGGTTGCAGGCGCAAATGATCCTGCATTAAAGGGTAAGGAAATTCATTTGCCTACCAAAATGGCAGAGAGACTACTTTTGTTAGAAGAGGGTCATTGTCTGCGTGATCACACGATGCAAGCTTGTAAGCAATCTGATATTCGCAATGCCGAGGGTATGGAAGCAACTAGCTTATTGACTCTGTTGCAAATGGTGGAGTCTGGCATGGGCATTGCGCTGCTTCCTGAGATGGCGGTAAAAGGCGGGATTTTAAATGGTACAACATTGATTGCTCGGCCTCTAGCGCCACCCGCCCCCAAGAGAGTGATTGCACTGGTTGCCCGCTTATCAACCGCGCATCATGATGAGTTCCAAGCCCTTGCCCACAGCATTGAATCAAGATTTAAATCTAGCCCAAGAATTAGTCGAGGCAGTCGAAAGAGTTTTCAAAGAGTCTAGTATGGTGTCTGCGGGACTTTAATATCCCTGCTAAAGTTGCGCATTAATTGCAGTATTCACCCCCAAAAAAAGAAAGTAGTTCATGTCTGGAAAAGAAATCATGTTTACCCCCGTCAAGCTTGGCGCGATTGAATTAAAGAATCGCCTGGTGATGGCGCCTCTCACTAGAATGCGTGCCATCGATGGGGATGTGCCACATCCCCTGGCAAAAACTTACTACGCGCAAAGGGCAAGTGCTGGCCTCATCATCAGCGAAGCAACACAAATTTCTGCTATTGGTAAAGGTTATCCGGGAACGCCTGGAATCTATTCTGCTGAGCAAACAGCGGCTTGGAAAGAGATTGTGAGTGCGGTACATGCCAAAGGTGGCAAGATGATTGCGCAGTTATGGCATGTTGGGCGCATATCTCATTCCTCCTTGCATCCAGAGCAAGGTATTCCTGAAGCTCCGTCTGCGATTGCGCCTGCTGGCCAAACTTATGGTGCTGATTGGAAGTTGCACGATTACGAAACGCCTAAGGCGATGACTGCTGAAGATATTGCCCGTCTTTTGAGAGACTTTGAGCTGGCTGCTATGAATGCCAAAGCGGCAGGTTTTGACGGCGTGGAAATTCATTCTGCGAATGGCTATTTACTCGATCAGTTTTTGCAAGACAAAACCAATCAACGTACTGATGGCTATGGCGGATTAATCGAAAATCGTATGCGCTTATTGGGTGAGGTGATTGAATCTATTTCCAAGGTATATCCGAGTGATCGTATCGGTGTGCGCTTATCACCCTACGGTAGCTTTAATGATATGGCTGACAGCGATCCAGTTGCTTTGTTCACTGCGGTGATTCAGAAGCTCAATGGCTATCACTTATCTTATGTACATATGATTGAACCGCGCTCTAGCAGTGCAGGTGGTAACGATCAAGTGAACACAGAGGCGCCTATTACTTCAGAGATGTTCCGTACAGCCTATCAAGGTCAATTTATTAGTGCTGGTGGATATGATCAAGCCATGGGCGAAGCTGTTTTAGAGGCCGGCCTTGCTGATGCAGTTGCCTATGGACGTTTGTATATCTCTAATCCGGATTTGGCTGAACGCTTTGCGCAGGGTGCTGCACTCAATGCTTACAACCGTGCCACTTTTTACGGTGGAGCAGAAGTCGGGTACACAGACTACCCAACACTCTAATCTGCTAATGATTAATCAGGGCCGCTGTCGAAAGATAGCGGCCTTATTTTTTGTCTTCGGGGTCTTTTAATAGGCCATAGTGATTGGCAACCAGCAGCATTGCAATGGACGCACATCCCATGGCAAAGAATTCCCATTGATGCAGCATGGCAGTACCAGTGACGGTCATTAAGATTGTCCATCCAACTGCCATCTTGGCTTTTTTGCTTAAAGGTTTCATATTTCGGAACTAAAGTGAAAAGTTATCGAACGGTAAGTCTAGCTTTGGCACTCAACTCGCTTGGCGTACCACGCTTATCCAGTTGAGAGAGTCGTAGCGCCTCTTGCTCAAAATCAGTTTGAGCCGGGTGAAATTCAAGGTTGCCAAGGTGGATGACATAAGTCCACACCAGTTCTCGGCCCCTGTCTTTATATACGTCAACAATGCGCTTCATTTATTAATGCCTCTGGTGGGGGCTGAGCCATTTGCGGGACTCATATTGTTTTTTAAATCGATCAGATTTCGTGGATCGATACGAATCACGCCACCACGAGGGCTATCAATGTCTGCAATCAGAAAGAAAGCAATGGCAATCATGGTTGGGAAAATCATAAAAAGGCCGACATTGGGTTTAAAGTTCCGCGCACCAAAGCCTACCAATATATTGGCTGCAATCGCGATCGCAGACATCAGCCACCAAGCCGCAGTTGGGATACGATTCCACCAAGCCGCCTGAGTATAGCCTTGGGAGTTGATCACATCATTCATTCCGGAGACCACAAGCGCAATGGTGGGGGTTGATTGAGTTCGTGCCACAGGGAGTAATTCGTTCCACATGGCATTCTCTAAAGCAGTGGTGCGTTTGGTAATTTGCTTAGCCGTCTCATGATCTTGCTTGGAGTAAAACAAGATACGCTGATCTAGGTATTCACCAAGAAGACCCTTAATACTCTCTGCGGTTTTACTGGGCAGAAGATCAGCCCTTAAAAATTCTGTACCAATGGCATTTGCCTCCGCTTCCTCATAAGTCTGCCTCAAGTCATAGCGAGCAATCGCCATGGAGAAGGTGAATCCAATAATGAGGCCAAGTAGGGTGAGCGTTGCAGTCTGGATGACGCCCAAATCTGCCGAGGTCTCAGTGTCTTTGGTTCGGTACTTGCTGAGTACGGCATTGCCAAACCAGACTGAGCCTGAGAGGGCTACAGTAGAGATGAAAAATACCAGTCCGGGGTAATTAGCTAAGTGTGGAATATTAAAAAGTTCCTGGATACAGAATATCTTTAGTCACATTCTGGATATCACGGTGTCCTGTAAACGCCATGGTGATATCTAATTCATTATGAATAATCTCTAGGCATTTAGTCACGCCGGCCTCGCCCATAGCACCCAAGCCATAAAGAAAGGGGCGACCAATCAATGTACCGCGTGCACCTAGTGCCCAGGCTTTCAAAACATCTTGTCCTGAACGAATGCCACCATCCATCCACACCTCAATATCTTTACCAACGGCATTCACGATGCCAGGCAATGCTTTGATGCTGGAGATCGCACCATCCAACTGACGGCCACCATGATTAGAGACGATCAAGGCATCCGCGCCGGAATTGGCAGCAAGTCGGGCATCGCCTTCATCCAAGATACCTTTAATAATTAACTTGCCACCCCAAAGTTTCTTAATCCACTCCACATCATCCCAGCTCAGGCCAGGGTCGAACTGTTCTGCTGTCCATGAGGAGAGGGAAGACATATTGCCAACGCCCGTAGCATGACCAACAATGTTGCGGAAAGTTCTGCGAGGAGTCATTGCCATACCCACGCACCAGCGTGGCTTAGTCATCATGTTGATGATGTTGGCAATCGTCAGCTTTGGAGGTGCAGACAAACCATTTTTTAAATCCTTATGGCGTTGTCCCAGAATTTGTAAATCTAAAGTAAGAACGAGGGCAGAGCATTTGGCTGCTTTGGCACGCTCAATGAGACGCTCAATAAAGCCGCGGTCTTTCATGACATAGAGCTGAAACCAAAAGGGCTTAGTAGTGCGTTCTGCCACATCCTCAATTGAGCAAATACTCATCGTAGAAAGACAGAAAGGCACACCAAATTTTTCTGCCGCACGGGCCGCCAGAATTTCACCATCAGCATGTTGCATGCCGGTCAGTCCAGTAGGCGCTAATGCGACTGGCATCGCCACTTCTTCTCCGACCATCGTTGTTTTGGTGGTGCGGTTAATCATATTGACAGCAACACGCTGACGCAGTTTGATTTTCTGAAAATCCGACTCATTGGCGCGGTAGGTAGATTCAGTCCATGACCCGGAGTCTGCATAGTCATAAAACATCTTAGGGGTGCGCTTCTGATGCAGAACTCGTAAATCTTCAATATTGGTGATGATTGCCACTAAAACCCCTTTGTATATTGCAAATGCCTGAGAGCAAAAGCTAATTTAAGCTCTATCTTAGCAATACCGAGCATTTGTTTCTACAATGCGTAGGCAAAGCCCTTCTTGGGGCTCTAAACAGCCACCCATCCAACCATATCCTCCTGAATGCCTCAAATACCCCTGTCGACCGTCTTGTATTTAACGCTTGCGACCCTCCTCTGGGCGGGTAATGCAATAGCTGGTAGAGCATTAGTGGGTAGTGTTTCACCGATCACCCTCAGTGCTGTCCGCTGGGGTTTGGCAGCCTTATTACTACTACCTCTTGGCTGGCGAATCCTAAAGCCAGGTAGCGCCCTATGGCAAAACAAGAGTCGCTTCCTCATCTTGGGATTATTAGGGGTAGGTAGCTATAACGTGCTCTTATATCTTGCCTTACAAACCTCGACGGCAATTAATGTCACCCTCATTGGGGCGAGTATGCCGATCTGGATGCTCCTGATCGGCGCCGTCTTTTATCAAGTGAGGCCGACACTGTTACAGCTTTTAGGGGCAGTCGTATCCTTGGTAGGCGTGACCGTAGTCCTTACGCGGGGTGAGCCTGCCAGTCTCTTGAGTATGGATGTAGTCATGGGTGATTTGCTCATTATGTTAGCCACGATTCTCTGGGCCTTTTATAGCTGGATGATTAGCCGCCCGGGAGGGAGTGCTGAGCGGCAGTGGCCCTGGGCTGAGTTTTTGATGGCACAGGTCTTGATTGGATTTTTGTGGACGATGCTGTTTGAGGGTGCGGAAATTGCTACAGGGCACGCCTTTATTGACCTCAATTATTGGACTGGTGCTTTGATCTTATTTGTTGCTATTGGCCCCTCCTTAATTGCTTATCGGTGCTGGGGTTTGGGAGTGAATGGTGCCGGACCTACGGTGGCAGGATTCTTTGCTAATCTCATTCCCTTGTTTACAGCCTTACTGTCTGCTGCCATTTTGGGAGATCCACCCCAGCTTTTTCATGGTCTGGCTTTTGTCCTGATTGTGGCTGGAATACTGGTTTCTTCTGTAACGCAGAAAAGGGCCTAAGCCCCTTTATTAACTCAAAAAGCCTGTTTTTAAAGGCTCAGTACCAAAACAGCGCTAAATCAGTATCATTTAGGGCTAATCACACGATTCACTAGGAAATTACTATGCCAGGCTTGCTCCCGAATGTTGATCCAGACGGTCTCTTAGAGTTCTCGGTTGTTTACACCGACCGCTCGCTAAATCACATGTCTGATGAATTCAAAAAAGTCATCGTGGATATTTCTAGCGTCCTGAAAGATGCTTACAACGCAAGTTCTGCAGTGATCGTTCCTGGTAGCGGCACATTTGGTATGGAAGCCGTAGCACGTCAGTTTGCCAATAATGTAAAATGCCTTATCTTGCGCAACGGCTGGTTTAGCTATCGCTGGACTCAGATTTTTGATTTAGCCAATATCACCAAGGACATTACCATTATCAAAGGTAGGCAATTGGAAGATGCTACGCAAGGTGTATTTGCCCCTGCGCCGATCGAAGAAGTAGTGGCTTTTATTAAAAAAGAAAAGCCAGCAGTTGTTTTCGCTCCTCACGTAGAAACTTCTGCAGGCATCATTCTGCCGGATGACTATCTCAAGGCAGTGGGTGAAGCGGTGCGTTCAGTCAATGGTTTGTTTGTACTCGATTGCATCGCATCAGGTGCAACATGGGTAGATATGAAGGCTTGCAATGTCGATGTGTTGATTACTGCGCCTCAAAAAGGTTGGAGCAGTTCACCTTGCTGCGCGATGGTGGCTATGAGTGACAGAGCACGCGAGCGTATTGAGTCCACTCAAAGCAGCAGTTTCTCAATGGATTTGAAGAAGTGGCTTCAAATTATGGAAGCCTATGAAAAGGGTGGTCACGTGTATCACACCACTATGCCAACCGATGCGCTCAAAATCTTGCGCAATGTGATGAAAGAAACTCAGTCCTTAGGTTTTGCTGCACTCAAAGCAAAGCAACAAGAGTTGGGTGATAAGGTTCGTGCCTTATTGGTATCCAATGGTTATCACTCAGTTGCAGCAAAAGGCTTTCAGTCTCCTGGTGTTGTAGTGAGCTTTACCAAAGATCCAGATATTCAGTCAGGTAAAAAGTTTATTGCTCTTGGTATGCAGACAGCAGCTGGCGTGCCATTGCAGTGCGATGAACGTCCAGACTTCCGTACCTTCCGCCTTGGTTTATTTGGCCTAGAGAAGCTGGCACATGTTGACCGCACAGTGGATCACCTTGCAACAGCATTAGAGAGAATTACCGAGACTGAAGCGCAGCCAGCTTAAGTAGCTTTAATTCATGTTTACAAAAGGCCGTCTTAGGACGGCTTTTTAATTGGGTATCATTAAGCCACCCATGAATCTATCGGAACCTCAAATGAGCACCTCTTTAGCAAAATTGATCTTAGCCACCTTCGTTTCTATCTCAATTGTTTTATCACCATGGGCTGTAATGGCAGCGGATTCAACCTCAGCGGGAGCACCCGTGGCCGCCTCTGCAACGATGACTGATGTTCAGTCAGAGCAGGCCGCTAAGAAGGCTGCGAAGAAATCCAAGAAGGATAAAAAAGCAGAGAAGAAGGCCAAGAAAAAATCTCAGAAGAAAGCAAAAGCAGCTCAAGAGCCTGCGGCTCCTCAGCAATAAATTAGCAACTAACTTAGAGGATCAGAGCCCTCGGGATCTAAAGGCTTTATTGGGTTCTGACCCTGTTGTTTGTTTGGCGCATCGTTGCGTACCAGCAACCACATTGCCCCCATCACCAAACTCATGCCACCCATCTGCATCCAGGTAATTGGTTCAGACAATACGATCCAGCCCATAAAGAGGGTGGAGACGGGGCCCAGTATTCCAGCTTGAGCAACTAGCGGTGAGCCAATACGATTAATGGCAACCATGATTAACAACATCGGAATGACAGTACATAGACTTGCATTGAGCAGGCTAAGCCAATAGATTTGCGGTGCTTGCACAAATACAGCGGCAGGATCGTAAATCAGAATTTGAATGACGCTCATGAATGCGGATGCAGAGCTAGCATAGACCACTAAGCGTACGCTACCCACGCGCCTGACCATCTCTCCAGACCCAATCATGTAGATTGCATAGGAACATGCGCTAGCAAAGACCAATAACATGCCGAGCAGAGCCATTGATCCGGTCGAGCTGGCATCTTGAATGAATACAACGATTACGCCAAGATAACCTACCGCGAGTGCATACCACTGCAAGCGACTAATGGATTTATTCAATACAAAATAAGAAATCAACAATACGATGGTGGGTGTCAGGTAAAGCACGATACGTTCTAGTCCAACGGAAATGTATTGCAGTCCTAAAAAGTCAAGATAGCTAGAAAGAAAATAACCCATAAATCCCAGAGAAAATATCTTAATTTGATCTTTCAATGTGAGCGGACTCATAGCTTGTCTGTGCGCTTGCCACCAATAAATTCCCCAGAAGAGGGGAAGCGCCATCAGCATTCTTAAGGCAATCAGCGTCTCAGCATTTGCGCCGTAGCCAAAAGCGAGTTTGACTAGAATCGCCTTGCCGGAAAATAGTATGGAGCCTAGTCCGGCCATTAAGAGGCCGTAGATGTAACGGCGATGATGAAGAGTTCCACTAACTGATTGCATGATGCTTTATAACAGTTTGTTGAGTAGACTCCGCATCTCCACAATGACCTCTGTTGGAGTAAGTCCAATGGGACCAATTTGCTTTGCTACCAGGCTATCGGCTGCCGTGGCGTGTAGTTGCACCCCAATACAACTAGACTCCCATAAATTAAGATTGTGTTGGATGCCCTGTGCTGCGAGAGCTGCGATAGCACCTGTTAAGACATCACCCATGCCGCCAACGGCCATGCCCGGATTGCCCTCAGCGCATTGCACTACTGGATGAAGAGGTGAGGCAATGAGTGTATGTTGACCTTTAAGTGCAACGATGCAATCGGTAAGTTTGACCAAGTCCAATACGGCGGCTAAGCGATCTGCCTGAATGACTGAAGCGATGGTGTTGAGAAGATGGGCTGCCTCTCCAGGATGTGGGGTGAGTACAGTCATGCCTGGAAACACTTGATTACGTTGCTTAAGAAGATCTAAAAATTCAGGATTATCGGCAATCAGGCTGAGTGCATCGGCATCAATCACAAGCGGCACTTTTGGATAGCATAGCGAGGCTATTAAGCAATCTCTAGCCAGTGCAGAAAAGCCAAGGCCGGGCCCAATTGCAATGACGTCCGGTGCGGTAGTTTCTAATTGTTCGTGGGCGTTAAAGCTCGCTAGGCGAATCATCAGCTCGGCTTGTTCGGGTATTGCATGGGCAGCGGTCGGATCTAGCATCTCCAAGATAGTCCAACCTGCCCCTAAGTGCAGCGCGGCACTGCCTGCCAAAATGAGGGCGCCAGCCATTCCAGGTGCGCCACCAATCAGTAGAACTTTACCGGCATTCCCTTTATGTTCTGAGGGCGCTCGCTTAAGGCGGGTAATGAGCTCGAGTGATCTCAGTTCGGTAGGGTGATTCATCTAAATAGTATCGCTCTTCTGAGTGACTTAACATGGAATCTTATCAGGGGAGCTTAGCACCGACTATCCGTGACGACTTGGAATGGAAGAATTTCATTATTCTAGAGCGTCTTCACTCCTATTCTTGCTAGTTTTTATTCCGCTACCTTGGCACCTTCGATGCCATGCTTTTTCATGGAGTTGGCGATAAAACCTGAGGTCTTTAATTCTGCAACGAGGTCACTCAAATAGAAAGTTATATTTTCAAAGTCAGCGCGTGATTTTGGTACTCCCATTGCTTGATGAATCACCATAAATCTACCCGGCAGCATGCGTACATTGTTGTATCTCTTTGAATCTGCCTCTAGTTGCTGTTTCACTCCTGCAGCAATATTCCCTTTGCCACTCATAAAGTCATCAACGACTGATTGAGAGTTGGTTGACCGAAGCAGGGTAGCTTTTTTAATTTCACGCTTTAGATACAGGTCGTAGGCACTAGCATTACCAACCACAATCTCATTACCAGTAGCATCAACCTCTTCATTACTCTGTATAGGAGAAGAGGTTTTGACCATGTAGGCGCCCTCAATTTGGATATAGGCGGGCGTATAGCTGATATCTGCTCCTCGAACTGGATCGATGGCTACAAAGATGAGATCAAGCTGATTGGCTTTAAGGGCCTCCACTATCGCTCCAGCACTCTTAAAGGAGATCAGCTCAACTGGTATGCCGGACCGTCTGCCAATTTCTTGGGCAATATCGATCGTTACTCCCTTGGGTTGAGGTGCGCTCTGATCAATTGAACCCGCTAAAACGGGATTGCCTAAATTAATGCCTACACGAAGAGTGCCAGTCGGTGCGAAAGATTTCATCATAGTGTTATCGATGGGCTTATTTGCTGCCGTATTCGGTGTCTGAGCCAAAATCAACTTGCACATCAACAGTAGACCGCATCCAAATATTTTTTTCATGAAATGACAATGGTAAACAAATCGGTATAAAAAAACCGCGGCGAACCGCGGCTTATTTATCTTGGAAAGAGATTATTTCTTAGTATCAGTTGCTGGAACTGCTGGAGCTTCAGCGGGTGCAGCTGGAGCTGCAGGAGCATTTTTCTTAGCCTCTTCCATGTGAGCAGCTTCAGCACCATGCTTCTCGCCACCCATATCAATGTCGCCGTCGCCTTTGATGAGTAAGTAGGCTGTAGCAGAGATTAATACCAGTACCATGATGATGATTGAACGGTTGCTCATTGCATTTCCTTCGAGTTGGTTAATATCCTCCAATATTAACGCCTGAAGCGCAGACGGTATATCCGAATAAGCCCTAGATGTGAAATTAATGCAATATTCTAGGTAGTAATACTAATTCTGACCTTGTATCCTAGGGCTTGCCTGTCTACCGAACTGAAGATAAGTCATTTTTAAAGGTTGAAATAAAGGTGCCGATATGAGTCCAAGACTCCCTGTAAATAACTCCCAAACCATTACTGATTTTTTAAAGCTTCAGAAAAGCCAGTTAGCAGAAAGTGATTCTGATGATTCCTATAGATTTGCATTTGATGATCAGGCTTTTTTGGCGCGTCGTGAAACTCTAGGTTTACGCTTTCAGTTGGAGTTACTCAAGCCAGAGATCTTGTTGCATGAGCACGGCATTGAACACACCATCACCGTATTTGGTTCAACCCGTTTTGTAAGCTGTCAAACGGCCCAGGAATTAGAGAAGGGCGCCAAAACACCAGAGGCTCAAGCAAAGGCTGAACGGGCTTTACTGCATTGTAAGTACTATGACTCGGCTAGAGAGTTTGGGGCAATCGTTGCGGGTTATAACGCCACTCAATCTGAAGCTCGCAATAAGTTACATATTGCTACTGGTGGAGGCTCCGGAATTATGGAGGCTGCTAATCGTGGCGCATTTGAGTCGGGGGATAAAGCCATTGGTTTTAATATCAGCCTGCCAAGAGAGCAGCACCCTAATTCTTATCTCACACCTGGCTTGAGTTTCCGCTTTCATTACTTCGCTATTCGAAAAATGCATTTCATGCTCAGGGCTAGAGCAATTGTGGCCTACCCAGGCGGTTTTGGCTCCTTTGATGAGTTGTTTGAAGTGCTTACCTTAATGCAAACAAAAAAGGTCGACCGTTTTCCAATCGTTCTAGTAGGAAAATCATTCTGGCAAGAGGTGATCAACTTCAAGCATATGCTGGACCATGGAGTAATAGATCAGGCAGATATGGAGCTAATCCATTTCGTTGAGACTGCTGATGAGGCCTGGGCGGTCATTCGCGACTGGTATCAATTAGCCTAAGTTGACCCATAAGAACTGTAATATAGTCGGCTAAGATCATGTCTATTACTAATACTGTCACCCTCACTTCCGAATTAGATTTACCGGCCTACTTGTTTGGCATCGCCATGCTCCTCATGGTGATGCTGGTGCATGGGTTTGCTTTGCTACAAATTGCCAAGCGCTATGAAGTGAAGTCATTTTTATATTTATCAGAGCACAAGTACTCCTCAGTAGCTTTCGTGTTTTATGTCAGCGTGCTGTGTTTATTTCTGACTCACATCTTTGAAATCATTCTCTGGGGTATCTCACTGCGAGTATTTAATCTTTTACCGAATTTAGGTGAGAGCATCTTGTTCAGTGGCAGCACCTATACAGCAATGGGTTTCATGGACGACCTCCTGCCAAATGGCTGGAAGATGCTGGCAATCATCATTGCCTTTTCGGGAATGTTTGCCTTTGCTTGGACCGCATCGGTCATGATCTCCATGACCAAGAATTTCCGTCAGGCTTATACCCGTCTGCATATGCAAAAACTAAAGATGGCACCTGAAGTCATTGAGCGTTTTAAGTAAGGCATGAGCAAAATATGAGTAAGGCATGGGATGCCATTATTATCGGCGGTGGAGCTGCTGGACTCTTTTGTGCTAGTGTTGCTGGCCAGTTGGGCAAGAGGGTCTTGGTACTCGACCATGCTGATATCTTGTGCGAGAAAATTCGGATTAGCGGTGGGGGAAGATGTAACTTCACTAACTTGCATAGTAGTCCAGCAAATTTTCTATCCCTAAACCCCCACTTTGTAAAAAGTGCCTTAGCGCGCTATCCCGCAAAAGAATTTATCAAGTTAGTGCAGTCTTACCGCATTGCCTATCATGAGAAACATCAGGGCCAGTTATTTTGCGATGATTCAGCAAAGCAAATTATCGAGATGTTGCTTGCTGAATGCGCTAAAGGCCATGTCGATATCCGTCATCCAGTTGCAGTGCAGTCGATTTCAAATGTAGCAGGGGAATGGACTATTAAAACCAATGCGGGTCATGAGAGAGCTAGATCATTAGTCATGGCAACTGGTGGTTTACCAGTCCCGGCAATTGGTGCAACAGCATATTCCTTGGATATCGCGAAGCAATACGGACTGAATGTTATTGATCCACGTCCTGCACTGGTACCACTCTCATTTACATCTGGTGAATTTGATAATCTGATTGAATTGTCCGGCCTCAGCTTGCCGGTGCGTATTGCGGCAGGCTCCAAGGGAAAGCGTTATGGCGCGTGTCGCTTTAATGAGGATCTGCTCTTAACCCATAAAGGCCTCTCCGGACCTGCAGTGTTGCAGGCCAGTAGTTACTGGGCCGAAGGTGAGGAAATTCATGTTGATTGGTTAGGTGCAGTAGAGGCTCATGGTCAATTTACTTGCGATGAATTATTTAATCACGAAGATAACCGCCTCAAGCTGACGGAAAATATCTTGGCTTCAGTAATGCCATTGCGCCTAGCAAAAGCATTTGCTGAGCAGAAAAACCTTCTTGGTAAAAAATGGGCTGAGGTTTCAAAAAAGGATCGTCAGTCACTTAAAGAACTCATTACCAATTGGTCAGTAAAGCCAGCTGGAACTCTGGGTTGGAAAAAAGCTGAAGTGATGTTGGGGGGTTTAGATACCAAAGAGCTTGACGGCCAAACGATGATGGCCCGAAATCATCCGGGTTTATATTTCATTGGCGAGTGTGTTGATGTCACGGGTCATCTTGGCGGTCATAATTTTCAGTGGGCCTGGGCCAGTGGTTACGTTTGCGCACAATCGATCTAAAGAGATTTTGAAGCATCAATAGACTACTTAGTTTGGCTGATTTCTCATCCAGTCAGCTGTATTAAAAAAAGACTCCTCTAGCTGGGCGCCAACCTGACTATTAATCCCACAGTCTTCCATTGCGCGATACATGCAAGCTAGCCATTGATTACGTTCTTTGAGACCAATCTTGAAGGGTAAGTGACGTGCGCGCAGCATGGGGTGGCCATGCATTGGAGAGTAGACATCTGGACCGCCCATCCAGCCTGATAAAAATAGCTTGAGCTTATCTCTAGAGTTCGATAGATCCTGTGAATGTAGATCTCGCAAGTCTGTAAAGGCCTCTTCTAGGGCCATCAAATCGTAGAATCGATCCACTAATTCTTCAAGCTTTGCAGCGCCGCCAATCATTTCGTACAGGTTTTTTCTTTCGCTCATACCCCTAATTTTAATGCTAAGAGAGCAGGGAATTGGCAAGAATGTGATTTGGGTATAGAGTAGAAGTGTACTTTTTAATTGATCAGAATGTTTACTTAACTCAAGGAGAAATGCAATGGACCACAAGGATATTCAAGCATGGCAACAAGAAAAAGCGAAAGAACTATTTGCCTATTCTCATAAATTACTGGATGCCGCAAAAGATCTGAGCGAGCATCATCTCGAAGAAATTCAGTGGGGCATGAAAAATGCCATGGAGAGCGCTAAGTCTGCCGCTAAAAATGATCTTGCTAAGCTTAAAGAGCTTCAGGATTTGGCAACCAAGGAAGCTGCAAAACGTGCGACTGTTTATCAAAAGAAAGTGAAATCTGTTCTCAAGGATATTAGCGATGATGCGGCTGATGGAACTGAAAAGCATTTAGAGAAAGTTCGTAGTTCTTTGGTGACTTGGCTGGAGGATGTTGAAGGC
>Ga0114975_10001805_pt1 | contig 14903 bp, 14 predicted proteins | sample S_130626_EF_Meta_FD_87031 | JGI IMG/M metagenome (GOLD analysis project Ga0114975, IMG submission 87031) | Freshwater microbial communities from Lake Simoncouche, Canada to study carbon cycling - S_130626_EF_MetaG | ecosystem: Environmental > Aquatic > Freshwater > Lake | place: Lake...
AGACCAAGGGGAAAGTCCTTGTTATCCTGAGCGTTAAAGACACCAGCAAACAGAGGAATACATACATAAGCACTCTTCACTGTTCCAACTGGGTTCGTGTTCGCAACCTTCCAAGTATCCGCCGAATAAGCCGAGGCCGAATACTGACCACCCTCTAGCAACTGAAGATCCTGAAGACCATAGTTGCCCGAGGTATGAAGTAGAAGACCCTCGTGGAAAACGTTGTAGTTATTGATCTGTTCAAGGACGTTGCTACCAGCCGAGATCGTCAGACGGCTGATGACCTGAGCCCATGAACCAACATTGTTCGCACCAGCTGTCGCAGCAAGACCAGCAGCACAAGTAGCCGAACCAGTGCGAATCCATTGGTCAGCACCCGCAATTACCGTAGTAGTTGCCGTAAGTTTGAAACGGAGGTAGACCGAACCGTTCTTGATAAATGTATTGGGAGTATTGCCCAAGTTGATCAGCACCTGGCCACCCTGACCCTGCGATGACGACTGCGAAACGATGTTCACAAGAGAGCACTGGGAGGGCTGGGCACGACGAGACGAAGACGACACGACCGCGGAGGCGATATCAGACATTTGAGCCGAAATGGAGTATTGGGGATCAACAGCGGACATTCTTTTGTTCTATACATGGTCTAGAGAATTATTTTACAAAAAAATTACTTATTCGGATAAAAGATCACCGTATCGTTTCGATATTTGAAGAAATCCCGAGGGGCACAATTTCCCCATGCCCTTAAAACCAAATCGACAATCGATTGATTCTGATCAAGGATTTCAATCGTAAAATAATTCAACTTCTTTTGAATATCAATGAGAGCGATTAAATTATCGTCGGTGATAGCCAACCCAAAATATTCATCTTGAGCATACCGGATACTCCGTATTCCGTCTTGAATTAAAATGTTATTAGTAGACAATTCATGAAACAACTTTGCTACAACTTCACCGCTTAACATTACAATCTATTATATGTCAATAATAAATAATAAATAATAAAAATACGAATATCTTATTTTCTACTAAATGCCCTATCCACTACATTTCCTACCGTAGAACCTATTTGTCCGACGTAATCTACTCCTTTTTTAGCCATATCTATGCCTCCAGATATTTGACTAGCAAGACCAGAGATTGGAGCACCAATAACCGGTATGTATTTGGCAACTGATCCAATGCCCTCTACGACTGGTTTAATCTTGTCCGCTACCCAGTTAACACCAGACTTAACGCCACTGTAAATGTTTGAAGCAACATTCTTAATACCATTCCAGACACCGCCAACAGCGTTGCCGAGCCAGTCAAAGAAACCCATTTTGTTCTATACTTACACTGGAAAATAATCTTACTGACTACCCCCATCGGTCAATGGTGTAAGAGTAATGTTCGCAACACAATAATCAGAAGCATCAATAGCATTACCATCAACGCATACCATTTGAACTTCGATCTGTCCTTCAAGATATGTATCCCATTCAATACTACCATTAAGACCACCAATCTGATGAGCCGATGTAGTCGTAAAGCATGGATACGTAGAAGAGGATAGAGCCGATGTAAGAACACCCGTGCTAGAATAAGCAGAACCGGACGGATACTTGAGTCGCATCTGTGGACTACGTAATTGTATCAGCGAATCCGTATTATTATTATTTCGATACCAAAGGGCATTCAGCGAACAATGATATTTACCAAAGGCCTGAATCTGAATAATGTTATTGGCACTTCCGATCAATACCAATTGTAGCGAATGTGATTTCGTTGACACGTGGAGATCACTTGCCTTTCGTTGATCCATATTCTAATGAGGTGGAATAAAATAAAATTATAATCTAATCACTTAGTAGAATCGGAGTATGTTAAAAACAATTCATAATCCTCTTAGCGATGATATCGCCCCACTAGATTCGCAAGTCGTAATAAGTGAAGATCCATTACCAAAGGTTGGTAGTCATTCGTGGTTGATTTGTGGTAAGCCTGGAACGGGAAAGTCAACATTACTTCTAGGTGCTTTAACATCAAAAAGAAGTAATTGGTATGCTAGAAAATCATTCGATAATGTATTTCTATGTAGCCCTAGTGCGAGACGTGATCCAAAGTTCGATGATATGGTTAGTGAATTAAGTTCAGAAGGAAAATACTATGATACGTTTAATGAATCAATCTTAAATAATATTCTTGATGAAGTTGATGAGTTTAATGATCAATATAGAGCCGATACGGAAGAATGGAATCGTCATAAGAAGAATGGTGAAAAACCATATTATACAAGAGAACTTGGTAAGGATCGCAATGGTAAAATTATAATGAAGAAAATATTTGTAGAACGTGAACTACCTCGTCATTTACTTGTTCTTGATGATGTTGTAAACTTACTCCCTAAATCAACACAGACATCAAAGATTAATGATTTGTATTGTAATCACCGTCATAAAAAATTATCAATCATAACTGTTAGTCAAGTATACAATAAGATGAATCCTATTATACGTCGTGGATCAAATATGATGAGTATCTTTCATACTGATAATAAAAAGGAATATGAGGCTATTGAAAACGATTTGTCTGTTGATAACGATATGTTTAAATCAATTTACGATTTTGCGACCGATAAAATGAACTCTTTCTTACATATCCAATTGTGTGGTGCTAGACCACTATATTTCAAGAAGTTTGATCGAATTGTATCAGAAGATATACCAAAGTAGTTTACTTCTTGTTCGTGTTAGGCTATGCCTAACCCTAAGAAAAATGACTACGTCATTTTTTGTTCTTTGATCCAAGTGGTCTACCACGTCCACGTTTAATATGAATAATGTCTCCAACGGTTTCCGTTATGACCTTATACACCTTATCCTTATCACCTTTCATGAATGATGCCTCTGGACATAGATCCACTGGTTCTACCTTATCTTTATGAATATCCCTAAGGTTTTGTAGTGGAATTGTGCCAATATGAACGTCTTGACCGCCAGAAGCGTGTAGGTTGTATGCTGGGTGGGTTGCCATTTTCTACAGAATAAAGAGAATATTTTTTATTCTGAAAACATTCCGGAGGATATAGTAGAACAAAGATGTCAGCTCCAACTGAGACTAGTATACCATCGACACAAGATAGTAAATCTGTCCCACAAAATACAGTAGAAACTACTAAACTTCCACCAAATGCTAAGGTAATTCTACCAGCAGAGAAAGTATCACCAGCAGTCAAGAAAGAACGGACAGAGGCTCAGAAGGAAGCATTCAAGAAGATGCGTATGGCACGTGATGAATCCAATAAACGTCGCCAGTTTTCGCGTCAAGAAGCGTTGGATAAGATCGATGAGATGAAAGAGGAAGAACGTAAGGCAGAAGAAGAAGAGACTCAACGTAAGGCAAAAGAACTAGCAGAAGCAACTGGAGCAACTGTTGTTGTTCAAAAGAAACGTGGTAGGAAGCCTGGTGAGAAGATTCCATATGGTGGGAAAGTAGAAAGAGATTGTGGATCTCCGCCGATCAGTGCGGTATACAATATGCCAATTGAAAAACAAGCCCATTATAAAGCTCCCTCTGGGAGCGAACCTTCGATAAAACCACCAGCACAGCCACCAGCACCAGTAAAAAAAGAATATGTTTCACCCTTCCAACAAACCTATCCTACACCTGTTCCACAACCACCACCAGTATATGAGAATCCATACATGGAGATGATTCGTCGTAAGAAACGCTAATTACTGTTTATGACTATTTTCTAAGATATATTGGATAACACGTTCTTTGTTTCCAACAACTGTTCTTGGTAATTGAATACCATATGCTGTCGCAACATCAGTCAAAAAGACACGCTGATCATTTTTATCTTTACGACGATAATTCAACTTTGATAATTCCTCCAGGGTAAGAGGCATTTTACTAATTGTATTTTTTGTTTCACCTGGTGCTCCAATTTCTTCTTGATCAGGTCGTGGAGGTGATTCATATCCAGATTCTAATACTGATGACGATGATGATGCTGATGCTGGTTCAGTTGGTTCACTTGAAAAGACTGGACTAAATGACTGTTGTCGAGTAAGAGATAGTGGCATAGATAATGATGACGAAGGCATAGCCTCTTCTTTACCTATTTCTGTTGAACGTTCTACCATTGCTGGACGACGAAGATTTGCTCCAGCCAATTCATTGGCTTGTCTTAGTTGTGCCTGTTGAACTTCACTCGTAAGATGAAGTGGAGCATTAAATGGCGACATCATACCAGCATAATAGCCAGGAACATTTCCCATCATCGGAATAGGTTGACCTCCATATACCTTCTGATAATAGGCTGACCCTACTTGTGGCGGAATGATCTGTGGGGCATTCATAACTTGTGGGGCTTTTGCTCGTGGATTACGCTTACCCTTTTGAATATTAACAACAACCGTTTGGTTAACATTAACATTCTTCTTCTTTGTCTTCTTCTGCTTGATCATGTTCTATTCATATGAAATAAAATAAATCGTATGATTAGAACAACATGCTCCCTGCTACAATGATTACGAAAGGTCGCCCAATGGGTATGCGTCTTCCAATGGAAACACTTGGAACATGGTCAGGTCGATCAATTGCTCCGCCTGTCTTCGCTCCGCATGAAGTCAAAGAAAATGCTCCCCTTCCACCTCCCAAGATGACAACGGTGATGACACCTAAGGTAAATCCATTTATTGTTCGGGATTCGGTAATGCCGTAAAGGTCTCGGAGACCGAACCCTTTAGGGTAGAACATTCCGGCATCTTATGATCTTGACATGCTAATGTAATCAATTGATTTGGAGTTAAGACGTGTCTACCCTTTGGCAATATGATGATCTTTGGTTTTGGTTCGTCAGGTAGTGTTTCTTTTGACGATGTAGACCATGGTTTGAAGAACAATGAACGAACAAATGCTAACATACTACTTTAGATGTGTAATAAACTTGATGTTATATATACAACATAAATTGATAATACGATAACTGGAAATACTTCAGATGCTTCAATGGTAGAAAAATTACATTTTTCTTCTACCATTTATAGTAGTAAATATTAAAAGATAATCCCAAGCATCACAATCGCATGAGGTGAACACCCAAATAAAATAAATATTTGCTGATAGAACCAAGATTTAATCGCCCCTTTTACTCTTTCGGCCAACCAGCCAACACCCGTAAAAAAGCACGGAGGCATGATTTAAGAACATTTGGTTTTTTTAGTTTGTTCGCTAACAGTAAACGATCAAAATCTGCCTTCTTTGCCTGGTGATCGGGTAGGGATCGAACGGAGTTTTCAGCATTCGTATCTTCAATGAAATCATCATGAGCGTCCAAGTATCCCACCACACATACCAGATGATACGCTTTTAGATCCTCTTTCATTAACATCTGACGATGGAGTTTGTTATGAATATCGACCAGGCAATAATCAAAAACGTGTTCCCGTAGAGGAATGTTAAGATAGGAATCCCTCCAGACAAGCACCTTACCGTAGCCCTGAAGATCAATCATTTCTTCTGGCTTCAGTTCACGGCTACACACCAAAATGAATGGTTTATTGTCAACAACACGATCATCAACCTTACGATCATCATCTTTCTTTTCCTCCACAACCTCTACAACCTCGTTCATAACTTCATTTGCGACCTTTTTAATAATCGGGGGAAGATTATCAACTAGCGACATTTTATACTACTGGTGTATATTATTTTTGAGTAATCATGTTCACGAGTTTATTAAATCGCTCTTCTGTTAATCTTTTATAATCGTCTAGTTGTTGTTTCAGATCATCAATCTGCTTCTGTTGCTCCTGAACAAGCGAAGCTTGTGAAGTTGATTGTTTCACAATCTCCTGAATCTGCGAAGCAGATGAAGTCGCTGTCTTTGACAGTTCCTGAACAAGCGAAGCTTGTGAAGTTGATTGTTTCACAATCTCCTGAACAGCCCCAATCAAATGAACGGTGAAATCTCCATAGTTAATGCCATAACGACTTCCGTCATCCTCGTCGGTCTCTTTAATATTATCGTTTTTCCAACCGCTGACGCAATGCGGATTTGTTTGTAGAACATCTTGCGCGAGTAATCCAATACAGATGGTATCCTTTATGGATTGCGGGGCTGGTGTAATATCTTTGCCGTCTTTGTCTGTATCATAGTATTTGCGTTTGTAATACTTTGGCTTACACGCCATGATGCGTTGTAAAGATCGGCTTGTTTTCAAATCATTGATATCTTCCTTTTCACGAGCATCACTAACATTTACCCAGCCGCCGCCGACCAAGTAGGCTGCCATGGCACCAACCACATAATGGTAATGAATGGCACCCCATACTTGAATATCCATCCAGTTGATGCCAGGCCTGAGACTTACAATGAAATTGGTATTGCTATTGTTTGATACGATACCATATGCTGCCTGAGAACCAGCTGGTTGAGTCGCATTACAAAAAAGCGTGAAGCCATAACCATTCCAAGTTCCAATGTTTCCTGTTCCAGCACCATTTTGATAATTTACGATCGCATTAGTATATGTTGCCCCACCAGTTCCAGTAGCCACATAGGAAGAAAATCCTCCGTTCGTTCCCATAAAGCGAATACCTCCGTTGCTGTCATTGCGAATGGTGTAGCAGTTCTGTCCACCGTCCGCACTACGGGTATTTGAGTTGATAAAGTGATTGACATTACCATCATTACAATTCAATATGAGATTGAAGTATGCCGAAGAACCTGAATTGGCATTTTGAAAATATGCGTGAGCGTCCGCATTCACACCGGCGTATTGATACTGATAGCGTGTCCTATTGTTAATGGAATTACTGGCATAATTTTGGATACTTACAAATGAACGATAATATCCCATGTATAAATCCGAGCCTGTTGCGGGGTCAATATGAATGTTGCCGTTGGTTGTGATCAATTGAGCCCCACCACTGTCTGTTCCTGAGCCGACAGTAAGTGGAACATTCCATGTTCCGCCAATGGGCTGAAAGATGGTCTTTGTATTATCGCCCACACCCTTCATACACACATCCATATATTGAGCCGAAGCAGCGGGTGAATTAACGAATGCGGTTGTTGAACCGAATGTCCCTAGATATTGCCGAATGCCATAGGTATCCTTTCGAACCATGAGAACATTCGTTAAACCGCCAGAACTATCCGTCCAGCCGTTCATACCAATCGCATCAGCATATGGTGCTCCACCATCGTTGTTCCACGAAGCAAAAAAGAACTGTTCTGTTGATGGATTGATATCTTTGGGTCTAAGACTTCTATCGTCCAATCGACCATATCCATACGATGGAGAAATAACCGCACACGCTACATCTCCGCCTACATTGATTTGCGTTCCTGACTGATACATAATGCTATCCGCAAACACATTCGCCGAGGACGCATATGGTATGTAAGTTGATGATACCGATCCACTAAAAACCGATGTGGGATTGGTATACTTGATCAGTTGATTGGACGAGTTTAATCCAATTGTTGTTGCTGGTGTTCCTGTGGCAATACCTGTTGCGGTAATTACACCTGAAACAGATGCTGTCCCCGTTATGGTAGTTGCCCCTGTAATAGTTGTCGCCCCATTAATCGTTGTTGATGAGTTAATTGTTGCTGTTCCTGTAATTTCAGTATCGGCACGTGTCAATGTAAATCCAGTAAACGAAATCGACTTACCTGTTGCTGAAGCAACAAAGTTCCATACGACATTGTTATTGCTAGTTGCTGTAAAACTACCTGAAACAGTTGATGATGTGATAGGAACATTTACAACATAATCGCCGATCATTGTTCCAGTTCCAGCTGTATAGGTATTGGTATACATAATCATTGCTTGTGTTGCTGTAGCATTAGTGGAAAATCCTGTAAATGTATACGTATATTTCGCCCCAGCTGTATATGTGAAGGACGACCCTAACCACATACCAAATGTTGTTCCACCAGCTGTAGCAGTTAGAGTATATGATCCTGATAGTGTTGATGCGGAAACACCAGCGGGTAAACTGGCAGTAGTTAATGATGATGCTGTTGCGATCGATGTTTGGTTAACCTTTAATCCATTTGCTAAGTTAGATGTCTTACCATTTGTTTGAACGATATTGCTATTAATCTGTGAATCAATGATAAGATTTCCCATGACTTCTGTATCGACTTCTTTAATGGTAAAATTAGTCCATCTCAGCGTTCCACTTGCTCCAACGAAACGAAGATAGATAGTGGGATTATTCGAACCTGGTGTAAAGGTCATACTTAGAGTTTGCGAACTGGTGGTTATAGCAATAGACGCATCGCTAACGGTATTTGATGTTGTAGTGTTAACAACAGTTCCTACCCAACTCGCACTTGTTCCATAGATACCAGTAAATGTGATAACATACTTGATTGATGTAGAAAAATAAAATAATGCTGGATCAAGTGAAATATTTGCGGTTGTTCCAACAACAGGATTTACGATCCAATTTCCGCTAAAGATATAGGTTGTAGGTGAAACACCAACTACAAAATAAGAGTTTGCGTCAAGACTTGAATTATATTGTATAGGATTTTGTATGGTTTTAATGCCACCATTAAGATTATTTGTATTAGAATACCCCCATGTATTATCGAGATTCAAAATACCAGCTCCAAGACTTGCGATCGCTGAATCAAGTGTTTGACGGTTGACAACGGTTGTTGTATCCGATATCGTTGCGTTGTAAGCCTGTTGAAATTGATTTGATCCTGTAAGAACAACGTTGGAAGTTCCACCTGTGTATGGGACACGTAAAGCATCTTGTGTATCGACATAGGTCTTATTCGTAAGATTGATGCCAGTCGTTGGAACAGCAGACGATGATATTTTATATGTCCCAAGATCAGTATCCGAGATTGAACCTGTATACTTGACAAAGTTAAGGTTAACGATCGCTAACGTCCCAGTCCCTCCCGAAGTAATTGCTCCGTCTACATAGAACTTATTAGTTAGATCAGAGTTCGCAGTAGGAACACGAGATGTTTTAATATTTTGAGAACCAAGATCCGTCGTTTTCGTTGATCCCACATAAGGAAGTAAATTATCAGGATCAAGACTAGTTCCATCTACGTATAATTCATCAGCTTGGACAATAGACAGTCCGTCAAGGTTATTGAAGTTATTTGTATAACTGATACCCGACAAGTTATTAGCCATATATACTTATTCTACATAGTGTTTAGATATTAATTTTTATTGTTCTACCTCAATAGAATGGAAATCAATCGCTTTCATATTTATACCTCTTCTTCCAAAAAACAATCAGGAACTAACGAAGATTACAATATCACGCTTCGGAGGCCTATCATTTTAGAGAATCCACATCACTACTTCAAGTGTATCATTAAACAGGCTACCATTCCATATACATTCCAACAAGTGAATGATAACTTCAATTCGTTTAGTTATATCATGACACGTGGAGCGACTACTTATCCGCAGAAGACATTTACGATTTCAAATGGAAACTATACGGTGAATACGTTAATTACTGAGGTTATTAATAAATGGGTTGCCAATATTGCTACGTATTTAGCCTATGCCCCTACATTTTCATTTACCTATGACCGCAATAATATGTTTATTACCTTTTCATTTACACCTGATGGAACGGATACATCGTTTACCATTAAACCGATTGCCGATAACATTTCGACGATGATGGGTGTTGTAGTTGATACATCATTTAATAATGTAGGTGCGATTCTTACGACAGGTATATCAACACAACCCGTAGACGTTTCACCAATAACATCGATCTATATCCGCAGTGATACACTGAAACAGAATTATCTATCATCTGAAAATCTAGTTTCAAGCGATGATACGAGTGATATTCTATGTCAAGTTCCATTGATGGGTCAACCTACATCGTGGATTCAGTATTTGAATGATCTAACGATAGAAAATAGAATAGTAAATGAAATCATTGGAGATGTTAATTTATATCTAAGTGATAATCGATCATATAAATTAAATCTACGTGGAATCCCTTGGAGTTGTATGTTAACATTTATTGAGATTGCCCCACCACAGGAAAGTTTCATTGGCGATATTCGTCGCGATATTCGTCATGGTGTATCTTCTGTAGGAGATGTCGTAGAACAAGACACAAAGTATAAGGATTATAAAAAAGGAGCACTAGAAGCGGATAAGATCCAAGCGACCATCAATGGAATCAATGGAAATCCTCCGGCACAGAAAGAAATGAATATGGAACTTTTGCGTAAATGATTTAAAGATTTTGTCCCCCTAGAGTATAGATATGGTAAGCAAGTCAATTATATGCGAGTTCTGTAATCATACACTACGAAAGGATCGACTGGGTCAACATGTTAAGGTTCGTCATGTAAAGCAACTGGCAGAGCAGTTTATTAATGAGAGTGAATTGAATGACAACGGAACACTTGTTGAAATCATTCGCTGTCATAAACTAATTCGGATTTATTCAAAAACGAATCGAAAGGCATTCTTTTTGTTTGGTGTTATGGGTAAATACTTTGAGGAGAATGATGATGTAGATACTTATTTGGAGAATCAAGATAATCTTGATCAACACAACATCTATCTACAAAAGGTTCTTTCCCATATTCCTCTATCACAATTTCTTAAAAAATCATTGATCTACGGAACACTTGCCCGTGAAAATCGAATGCTACAAACTGAGAATACACTTCTAACAAACTCAGTAAAACATCTTACATTAGAAAATCAGGATCTGAAAGAGCAACTACATGATATTATGGAGTATGCTAGTTGATGAGTCTATAGTCGTAGTTTCTATGAAACTCTTGCCCCGCCACGTTGTGGCGGAGGTCTAAAGATATATCTACACAGTTATGTAGAGATATGTCTTCCGGTGTAAAGGATTCGGAGAATCCAAACCCTTTAGAGGAAATTGTAAAGGGCTCGGTAGAGCCCGAACCCTTTAGGGAAGAGGTAGTTGTTGCTAAAAAATCAGCGTATACGGAGTCGGATCGTCGATACTATCAAAAGAACAAGGAGCGTTGCCTAGAAGTATCACGCCCACATAAGAAAGCCTATTGGTTGGCACACAAAGACGAATTGAAAGCCAAGCGTCGTGAATACTACGAGACGGTAGAGAAGCCAAAACGGTTGGCAAAAAAGTTAGAATCCTCCGGCCAAAAAATTGACGAGTCCAGAGTCTAAAGTTTTTTTGTATAGATAGGATAGAAAGAGATGAACCGATTCCAAACCCAGCCGATTCCATATTCTGCCCAACGTCTTGTCAAGTATGAAGCCATTCAGCCTAACGTATTACCTGGCATTCGTGATAAGATCATTAAACGACTGAATGCCCAACAGCAGAAGGCAAATCAAAAAATGGAAGAGAAGGCATTTCTTGAAGAACAGGCACGTCTATTACAGCAAGAATATCAAAAACAGCAAAAACGAATAGCAAATGAACGTATGCTACAGGTTCAGGAACAACAACGCATCGCACTAGAACGCAAAGCACAACAGAAGCGTCTGAACTATATCGAGGGTGCTAAAAAGCGTAAGGAAGCAAAGAAAATTGCGTCTAACGTATTACTTGATGTCAGTGGTGTCTTGACGAATCTAGTTAGACAAATCGAAAACCCAATCAAACAAGCACTAGAAAAGGTAAAGAATAATGATTATGTTGTAGTTCAAATCACAGTAAATGAAACAGTCATTGAAAGCAAATTGGTTCAAGTTGAAGGAGGAGATACGACAGCGATATGGTGGAACTCGATATTTGATCTACTATTTAGATATGAAGATGGCGTGGAAGTTCAACGCATCGATAATGGTAATACATTTCGTATTGTCTTGATTCGCGCGGATCAGATTCCATCTGAGAAGATTCTACAGAAGTATCGTGAAGGTGAAACACATTGCGTCCTACAACCAATCCATAACATGTTTATGGAATATGCGAAAGCATCAGAATCACCTGCGTCTAAGAAACGTCTAACACAAATCGCAAATAAAATCAAAGGAATGGAACAAGACTATCCAAATGGCGTTCCAGAGGACGATATGGAAATTGTTGGCAAAGCGTGTTCACGTTCTATCATTATTCATGACATCGTTGGCAATGAGATTAAGCGTTATAACACATCAAGCACAAAGTATATTCACTTCACAAATACACGCATCAATCACGTAGAACAAGGAAATCTTGTCATTGATAAATCATGGACAGTTGTATCAGAACAAGAAATGGCAGATCTTCTAGAAGAGCATGATAAGAATGGTTGGTTTTATCTGTTTGATGGAGATATTCACAATCATATTGCTAGATCGATTCGTTCTGTTAAAGGAGCATTTGCGGTAGGTAATCCAGATCGTGAACTGTTTAATGAGTTTACTAAATCACAAGGTATTTCAAACTATGGTATCAATGCGATTCAATATCCAGAATTGAATGAGTTTGTGCGTGAGGGTCGGGTTATTAATTCTACTCCTACTCCTCTATGCGATGACCCAAATAATACAGAGGGTGTCCAACACATTGATGTAGAGAAAGCGTATACCCAGCATAGATACGCACCGTTCTATGAAGGATTTCTAGGACACATTACTAACTGGCGGAGGCTTACGAACTGTTCTATTGATTTCATTACTAATCATCTGGGCATGTATCAGATTAAGGTATTAACTTGCTCTAATATTCTTCTACGTAAACTTGGATTGAAGGAGGGTTGCTTATATACGCTCTGTTCGCCCGAGATCAAATACTTTATGTCGCTTGGTATGACGTGTAAATTGATGGCTGGTTGCTGGGGTTCTACCTTTCATCTTGAGTGGACACCTGAGATGTTAGAGAATCGTCGATATTGTATCTGGGCTGGTAAACAAGGAATGGATAAAGAATATCAGACCTACACGCTAAAGGGCGGATCAGAATGGGCATCGCACTTGAAGGCTGAACTAGGCGATGATTGCGTATTCTACTTTTCAGAAGCACAAATGATTGTTATCAAGATTAAGAAGACATTCTATACCACACGTCATCATATTCTTGCGTTCATTACATGCTACACTCGTTTGAATATGCTTAAACTAATGTCAAAGGTAGACGGTGATTTGATCAAGGTTGTTCTTGATGGATTGTATTATCGTGGCGTTCTTCCTGATGTTGAGATTCCCCATCATAACGATAAAAAACTAAAACATCACATTGGATTTCGTGATGCGTGGTATCACGAGTCAACGATTGATACATCATCGTGGGGCAATTATGATTCACGATTTGATGGCTCTGCTGTTCTGGCAGGGGCTGGTGGCAGTGGTAAGACGCACTCTGTTCTTACGAGTCGTGGATTGATTCGTCCTCTGTATGTTATTCCATCACATGTCCTTGGACGTAAGATGGTTCAAAAGCATGGTGGGTCATATACAACAATTAATAAACTAATTGGTATCGAGTGCCTACCATTTAAGACGGATCACTACGAACCACATGTAATTCTTCTTGATGAGTTAACCATGATTGAAGCCGAGTGGATCGATCAAGCAGTCAAGATGTATCCTAATACGATGTTCTTGATTGCTGGTGATATTGATGAGAAGCAATGGTATCAGTGTCGCAATGGTTGCCCTGGTAAGTTTTCAAAGATCTGGAATCCAAAGGATTGGAAGTATGTTCATTATACAACTGACTATCGCAGTCGTGATGAAGAATTGAAAGCATTCAAAGAAGTCATTCGCAACGTGATGAAACAAACGTTTAAGAACGATAATATGTTTGATATCATGGCCGTTCAAGAGTATATCATGGCGAATTGTAAAGTAGAACATTTCAAGGACGCAGTCGCGAAACATGTTGAAGGCGATACCTGGATCGCTGGAACACATTCTACTAATCGTAAACTACTGATGAACGGTGTTGTATCTGGATACATTAATAGCGATAAGGAAATTGTAGCACAAGGAGAAGGTGAACAGCGTGGATCGTTTACGATTCATTCCTTTCAAGGACTAACGATTGAAACAGGTAAGGTATTCATCTGTATATCTGATATCTTTGAGTATGCGATGATCTATACGGCGATTTCCCGTTGTGTCAACATGAGTCAAATCGTGTTCTTCTATCATCATTAACGTTAAAATGGATTTTAATAAAAAAAAGTAAAATCTGTGAAAAAAATTGATAGCCAAAAAATAAAAAATTGACGCAAATAATTTTGTATAGATAGGATAGAAACCTCCGGCAATGACACACGACTTCATCATTCTTCCAAGCAACAAGGATCTTAAGGGATATTGGAAAGCTGACTTCTCATATGAATTACGGAACAAAGAGGATATCTTTGAGCCTTTCATCGATTCTATGATTGGTAATTCAGGTAATCGAGAATATCAAGAATGGGGTAGATTAAATTATAAACACGCACACTGTTCAAAGGTGAAATCGAATCGTGGCAAGGATCAGCCTGATCTTCGTGTTCTAGATCTGAGTATTCATCGTAGTTCTAATGTATATTTGAAGAAATATACATTGTTAGAAGAATGTAGCGATGAAGATGAAGTCGACGAAGAAGTTCCCATTCGATTTCACGCCTCAAATATTGGATATAAGTATACGCCTCTCGTTCATGTTCTTACTCATTCTGATCGTAAACATAAACAAATTAAATTGACTTCTAAAATATTCTATGGATTTGATAAAAAAGAAATCACTGAATGGTTGTATACTGAAGTATATGCTCAAATCATTCTAACACTCGATGAATATAAAACGGCATACGATTACATGGATCATCAATCGCATCAACATAATCTAAGCGTTATCAAAGCACTAAGCAATACCACAACAGACGAAGACGCTATGAAAGCATACAAGAAAATGGTAAAAGATAATAAGAAGAAAGAGCGTGATGAAGAACGTGCGAGACAAGAA
>Ga0114975_10001806_pt1 | contig 14903 bp, 3 predicted proteins | sample S_130626_EF_Meta_FD_87031 | JGI IMG/M metagenome (GOLD analysis project Ga0114975, IMG submission 87031) | Freshwater microbial communities from Lake Simoncouche, Canada to study carbon cycling - S_130626_EF_MetaG | ecosystem: Environmental > Aquatic > Freshwater > Lake | place: Lake...
CACTGTGGGTATTCGGGCAAACGCTGTCAAGCAATCGTTCCAAGCGACGATTGAAGACGTGGAGGCAGTCGGCTCAGGTATGGATTCCCAAGGCGTGGATGCGTATTTTGCGCTTGCCACATTCGAAGATGACTCAGGTCGTAAGGTGGACAACGCCATCTTTTTGCGGTCGTTTTTCCTAGACTTAGATTGCGGAACTGGTAAGCCCTACGCAGACCAAGCCGCCGCCGCTCAAGCCCTATCCATATTTGTTGCTGATACAAAACTCCCAAGCCCAACACTTGTTAACTCAGGTGGTGGCTTACATGTCTATTGGCCTTTGACCGAAGACGTGCCCGTATCCGAGTGGATACGACACGCAAAATCCCTGAAGCGTTTGTGCGCCCAAAAGAAACTATTTGCTGACCCTGCGGTAACTGCTGATGCGGCACGCATTTTACGCATACCCGGCACCCATAACTTTAAAAACGAAACTTCGAGACCCGTACAGATTATTGCAATGGGTATACCTGTATCCCTTGCTGAGTTTATTGAGCCGCTACCCGCCCCTGCGATGGACTTGAGCGCCGCCAAACAGTTTGGCATGGATGAGACGTCCAAGGACTTAGGCGGTGGCGACTACCCTAAGTGCTCGTTTAAGCGTATAGCTATCCGTAGCGCTAACGGTAACGGTTGTGCGCAAATGAAACATGCGCTTCAGCATGTGGCTACGCTTGAAGAACCGTTGTGGCGTGGTGCGCTGTCTATTGCTGTGCGTTGTGAAGATGGTGCTACGGCAGTCCACACGTTGTCCAAAGACCATCCGGACTACGACCCCGCAGCAACCGAAGCTAAAGCAGCCGAAACCAAAGGCCCGTATACATGCGAGTGGTATCGAGATAACAATCCCTCGCTATGCGAAGGATGCGAGCAAAAGATTTCTACACCAATTCTGTTGGGTAAGTTTGTTGAAGCGGCAGTTGTTGAAGACGATCAGTACATCATTGAGACGCCCGAAGACGAGACAGCACCGGCACTCACTATGTCGATACCTGCGTATCCGTTTCCATACTTTCGCGGCGCTAATGGCGGTGTATACAAGAAAGAACGTACGCCTGATGGCGAGGAGAAAGACGTTGAAATCTACCCATACGACCTATATCTGACAGAGAGGTTCTTTGACTCAGACCAGTACGGCAATGGTGAAGGCGAGATGGTGGGACTAAACTTGCACATGAAGCAAGACGGTATCCGCAGGTTCTACGCTCCGGTGACTACGCTGTTCACCAAAGATAAAATGCGCGACTTACTGATTAAAAACGGTGTAGTCGCTTACGGAAAACACTTGGATGCAATCATGGCTTATTTTGCTTCGACACTACGCAAACTGCAATCGCAGTACGCTGCAAACAAAACGCGCAGTCAAATGGGGTGGACACCTGACGGGCTTGGCTTTGTCGTAGGTGAGTTGGAATATACAGCGGCTGGCACTAAACTGGCACCGCCCTCAAGCGGTACACGGGAACTGGCTGAACAATTCAAACCGACTGGCACGTTAGAAGAGTGGAGCAAGATCGCTAACTTCTACAACCGGCCCGGACTTGAGACGCATGCACTGGCTTTATTCTTTGGCTTTGGTTCCCCCTTGCTAAAGTTTATTGGCCCTAAACAGAACGTGAAGGGTGCGCTGATTCACCTTAAACATAATGGGTCAGGTTCTGGCAAGTCAACGGCGCAGATGGTAGTTAACTCTATCTTTGGAAACCCCGACACCCTATTGCTGAAACAAGACGACACGTACGCCTCCAAGATGCACTTGCTTGGCATGATGAACAGTATTGCGTTTACTGTGGATGAGATCACCAACGAGAAGCCGGAGATTCTGTCTGACTACGCCTATGGATTCACCTCAGGGCGAGGTAAGCACCGTATGGAAGCGCAGAGTAATAAACTGCGAGTGAACAATACGACATGGTGTAACTTTACTTTATCGTCAGGCAACGCTTCAGTTGTGGATGCCCTGCAGAATCTTAAGAGTACGGCAGATGGCGAGCTTCGACGGGTGCTTGAGGTTGCGTTCCATAAGTATACTGGTTCGACCAAGGCCGAGATTGATGAGACGTTTGGCAAGCTCAACACCAACTTTGGTTTGGCAGGCCCAATCTACGTTCAGTACATCATTGATAACCACGACCATGTGATGAAGTTGCTTGCCGATATGCAAGCCAAAGTGGACAAGGCGCTGAACTTAGACCAGACAGACCGTTTCTATTCTTGCTTACTGACATGTGCATTTGTTGGTGCTTTGATTGCAACCAAGTTGGGTTTAATTAACATTGATATTACGCGTATCTACCAATATGCTTTAGGAGTTGTACGAGAGTCGATTGCATCTAACTTGTCTAGCGTTGGCAACCCAATGACTGTGGCACAAGAGACACTGGGCGCGTTCATCAACGAGAACGTCAACAACGCAATGGTAGCGGCATATACCCCCAAGGGTGGCTTGCCTGAGAGACCGGCTCTGACGCCTAAGGGCAAACTGGTGATGCGGTACGACCCTGACACTAAGACGCTTGCTATACCTGTGGCTGATCTGCGCAAATACTTTACTGGTAGGCAGGTGGACGTGCGTGATAGCTTGACACGGCTAACCACTGCGGGGTATCTGAAGCATGGTGGCAAGTCACACCCAACCCGTATTGGCGCAGGAGCCGTAGGGGGGCTTAGCGGTATTGCAGTGCGCTGCTACATCTTTGATGGAGACGTAATTGGCATCGACGAAACGGCGTTTGCGCAAGGCGAAGCCTAAACTCAAAACGGCGCTTAAACCTAAGGTTCAGCTACCCGATCATCTGCGAGTACTCTCCCTTCACGGGGTTGAGTACTTTATAAAGTGGGAAAAACTTTTGGTCGGTAGTTCTTTTTTTATACCGACGACTGCAACACCTATGCAAGTGCGAGTCGCACTGCTCCCCGTATCTAGGTTTTTTAGAATACGGTTTGAAGTACGCTCCCGCTGTGAGTACGGGAGGTACGGAGCACGCATCTGGCGAGTTTATTGAACTTTGCGAAGCTCTGCTTTAGCTTCACGAACCCAACCAACAAACGCAAGTTCCATCTGTTTAATTTCTTTGAGGTCCGCTTCGCGGTCTTCTTTGCTCATATCTTTAGCGCCTTCAACACTGTTCAGATACTTGCGGTAGGCACGGGTACGTTCCAGTTGTTCAAGCGTAGAGTTAATTGCAGATTCCATCATGAGTTCATGGGCGTGTGCTTCAGCATACTTCTCAGCGCGGTCCAAGTCGGTTTTCATCAACTCGTTTAGCGTAGTGTTGGCTTTGCCAACTTTCTCGCGCTCTTCGTAAAACTCAGTCATGCGGCGTGTGCCAACTGGGTCGTACAAATAGTTACTCAGCAAGGCGTATTTATGCAGGGGGCGATCAATTCGCGTTGGGTTAAGCAAGCTGTCAGTCACCATTGTCAGCATTGCAGCGGAGGAACCAAAGTATCCACGCAGTGCGTTGTCAATCATGATTGGAGAAACTTCGGCACCAACTTGATCGCGGCTAAACACGGCAATAGCTTTTGCCAACTCGGATGTTTGCTCGGTTACTCGGGCACTTGGGTCCATTGCCTTGTGGTGGTAGCCTTCCAAATCACGTCCAGTCAAGAAAGACTTGTTAGCCCATGCTTCCATAACCGGCTTGATGGCTTGCGGTACGGGTACTGCGCGGCCTAAGTACTGCTCAAACATGTAGCTCAGGGTTGTACGCACGGCTTCAAACGCTTCTTGTTCCTCAGGCGTTCCTTGGCGCTTCATGTATTCCACAATACGCTCGGGGATGACTTTAAAGATAGCGCCCAGTTCGCCCGGCACAGGAATCTTATAGCCACCGGGAAGAATCCAGTTGCTATCCCGCGTACGTAAATCCATATTCTTGTAGTCTTCGTCGTCATCGTCCTTGCCAAGCGCATACAGGGAACTCAACATCATGACTGTTCCCGCACGGCTCCAGAACATACGACGGGCTTGCGCGCGATCAACTGAGGCACTTGAATCCTTGCCAGATGCCGCACGGTACAGCACGTCCATACCTTGGATGTAAGCGTTAAAGAACGGAATGGTTGTGACCATTGCACCCACAAAATCACTAGCGCCACGACGACGGAAGTTAATAAACTCGCGGGCTCGGGTCTGCGCTAAAACTGCATCGCCGCTTTCTTTTATAGTTTGGTCGTAAATTGCTTTACGAACGGCCACGTCAGACGCACGGGTAATGCCATCTAGTCGGTGCAAGATAGTTTCAAACGTTGTGCGCTTCTTGTAGCCTAAGTCTTTTAGTAAAGATGTGGCGGGTTTACCGGCTTCAAAGTCATACTCACCGGTTAACCCAAGGCGACCAAATTCTCTTACTATTGGATGCTGGATGCCGCGTAGTTCTGCCAGTGCCAACTTGGGGAAGTTAGTTAACGACATCCATATTAAAGCGCCGGGGTTTTTCACACCAGACGTTAAGATGGCACGTTGAACGTCATCCGTTACCTGCTTCAAGGCAAATGGTGGGAGCACTGTTACGGTCTTACGCAGCACGTTGGAGAACACGCCCAAGTTGCGCAACCAACCCGCTTTAGGTGGGTTCAAGTCCTTAAATGCCATGACGTCATACTTGCTTGGCACGGACCAATACATCATCTCGCCATCAACGTATGCGCCTACAACATTAGGTTTACCTTGTGCGCTACGACCCAAGAAGTTAGCCTGTCCAATATCTTCCAAACTGCGAAGCGTAGTGACGGTGGCATCTGTCTTCATGGTCTGCCCAACCATCCAACCTAAGGTGTTGATGTAGTTATCGAACACATTGCCCACTGGACGGTTTAGAGAACCCACCAACTCTGGCAGCTTACCAACTTGCGCCAGACCTTTGCCGCTGACTTTTTTAATTTTATTGAAGTTAGTCGAGAAATCTTCAAGCCGGTCAAATGGCACGTAGCCCGCCACTTCGCTCCACGCCTTACCTTCTTCTTTGGATAGACGTCCAGCTTTGACCATGTTGTTGACCATTGCAATACGGGCCTCATCCATGAGCTTGCTCATCTCTTTCAAATCTGGATCAGCGTTGTATTCTTTTACCAACTGGTCAATCTCGTTGTCTTTTAAGTGGATCAGGAAGTTTGTTCCATTAGTCTTATTAGAAGTGCGCATAGCGTCCAAACGCACGCCTTCAAGTACACGGCTTGCAATCTGGGTGGCGCGGTCACGGCTGTAACCGTTTTTATCGGCGTACTTGTCAATCAACGCATAGACATCCGCAGGGGGGCGCACGCCCTTGCCTTGACCAGACATCCATAGCCCAGTAGTTGGGTCTTTGTACAGCGTGCCGGTTTGGAAGTATTCCAATAGCATCTTGGTGTAGTCTTGCGCTTGACGGTACAGCCCCATCGGATTTAGTTTGCCTAACGAATCCCGTACAGCACCATCAAACTTTTCACTCAAACGTTTTTCAATAGTGGCACCAATGTCCGCAACTTGCGTACGGAACTTAGTTGTGTAGTCAATATCTGGCTCGCTCCTAACGGTATTGACCATCTTGGTCAGCGCAGATTTGTCAGGGACGCTAAGCGGACCCATAGAGTCAATCAAAGACTCAGTGGTATAAGACACTGCATTTTGCAGTGGTTGAACCGCGCCTTTAACCGCGCTTGGTTTCTGAAGCCACATATCGGCACTGCCGGGACCCATAGCCTCCAAGAAATCCGCAACAGCTTTGGCTGGGGGAAACTTACGACCAGTGACAATTGCCACCAAGTCACGCATCATTTGCGCAACTTTAGAGAAGAATTTTTCTGTAATGGTCAGGGGCTTATCGGCAGTAGTAGCCCAGCGAGATACGTTGTCGGCAAACCACTCATTAAAACCCATCCAGTACTGACGATCTAGAGCGCTCATCTTGCTAATCTCTATGTCGTCAATACCTTTAGTTTCCATTCCCTCAGCCATGGCGCGGTTGCGCAAAGACATCACAAGGTCAGCAAGCTTTTTGCCTTTTAGACTAGTCAACCAAGCGTCGTACTCATCCATGATAGCCGTACGAGTAGCTGCCGGTGCGTTTCTAAACGCTACCTTATCAATAATATGCCCTAACTCATGCGACATCACTTCGAGAGTTTCTTGTTCAGACATACCCTCTTTTACAAAAAGAATAAAGTCTTTATTAGTTTTGCCAAACGGAACTGTTGCGCCCAATTGCCCATCAGTAGGATTGGCGCGAGCCATTGGTGTATAAAAATCACCGTGCAAATGCAAGTCTTCAACTGCATTTGGCGCAGCTACATCTTTACTGTGATACAGAAAAATACGAACATCACCCAAACCCAAACTTTTTGTTAATTCTTTTAGGTAATTTGTGTAGCGGCTATCTACTGAACCGCCTGCCACAATGTTAGATGTTGCTCCGGTAAATGGCCCGTCGGGATATTGAAGTGCTAACTTAGCATCTTCGTCCATGGCTTTTTTCTGTTCATCACGCACCGTCTTTAGTTCCGCGTCAGTAAACGTGTTTGTTGGATTTGTATATTTGTCCGCGCTATCGGGGGTTATATAAGAAGAGCCTAACTTTTTATGGGCCGCGCCATAAATTGGCGTACCAGTACGAACACTTGCGTATCGGATCAGCGCAATGTCATCAGTTGCATATAAAACTTCGCCTGCGCGTCGCCCACTTTGTGCGGTTTTAGCCGCCCACTCAGGGATTTCTTTGCGTGGCTGCAAGTCCAACTCAGCTTGACGTTTATCTTTAGCCGTGGTTTTTTCTTCAGAAGTTTCTTCAGCCTTAGGTTGCTTACGCTCAGCGTACTCAATCTCCTCACGTTTTGACATGGGGAATAGCATGCCCTGAGGTCCACGAAGGATTTCTTTCTCACCCTCCTCCATGCCAAACTCAGACGTGCCAACAGGTTCCCGCAACTTCTCTGGGATTTCTTTGGCGGCAGGTTTTTCAACTTTGGGTGCCGGTGTTTCGGCTCTAGGTGCGGGTCTTGCTTGTAGTTTGCGCTCAACTTCTTCCAAGCGGCGTTTAACGTCTTCAGCTTCTGCTTTGCGTGCAGTTTCTTCCTCTACAGTTTCAGCAGTGCTAACAGGAGCCGGTGTTTCCACAGTTTTGGCAGGGGCAGCTTTAGGAGCCGGTTTAGCAGCCACCGGTGGTCGCGCAACAGGTGCGGCAGGGGTAGCAGAAGTAGTAACAGCAGGAGTAGTTGTAGGCGCATTTAATGCAGGCCGAGCCGTTCCTTCAGCATTAACTCCCTTGCCAGCAAGTTGTCCAGCAGGTGCCAATCCGAGTCCGATAGGTGCTGCAGATGCTCTGGCGGGGGTGGGTACTTGGGGTTTGGGTCGTAGTAACTCGGGGCTGGTAGGCTCACCAAATATTTCCACGCTTGGCTTACCTCCTCGGGGCTGAGCGATTGGCTTAGGCTGATTCTTTTGGGTAATGGGCGTAACACGGGGTGCCTCCTTATATCCTTCAGGTACGGGCGCAGTTAAGTATTTCAATATCTGAGCGCGTGAGCCTGTGCCAAGCAAAAGGTCTGGGTTATTACCAACAAGTACTTGGATTTCTGCAGGAGTTTTTCCTAAAACATTTTGCTCCATCCATTTTTGCGACGTACGCATAGGAACGCCAATGTCTTCCAAGTCCTGTTGGGTGATTTCGGTTGGACGTGCTGGGATTGTCAAGTCCCGCTTTACATCTTTACCTTCAGGCACATTACGCAACGGCAACCGATACTGGCCACCTCTACGTTCTTGTTCTTTTTGGGCTTGCTCAGCGGCGGCTTGCGCATCTGCTTCGTCTAGTCTACGGCGGGCTTCTACTTGCTGTTGAGTTCTAGGGGGCGTGACAAGCCGAGGCTCCGCAACCTCGGGGCGAAGTGCTTCGGTCTCAGGGAATAAACTTTGTTGCGCAGGCTCAGGCGCTCCTGCAATAGCGGGGAATCTGGCGCGGGCTTCCGCATCCGTTTGCTTTTCTGCGCGTAGGCTCGCCACTTCATTTTCATGCAGCGACATAATCTGGTCGGTTAAGTCTGCAACACGGGCTTTAACTTCAGGCGTCTGTGGCTGTTGTCTAAGCGTTTCACGCTCTTTAACTAAATTAGCGTAGTCGCGTTGGAAATCTAAGCCTAAGTCAAGTTGCGTGCCTTGCTGCACTGCAGCAGATTTAGGTTCCGGTGCCTCTTTTGGAGTAGGCACACGTTTGCCCATTTCCTCATCAGTAAACATCGTACCTTGCGTACCAACAGGAGCGTCCTCAGGAAGTTGTGCCCCACGGTTTACGTCACGTTCTTGCTCAGCTTGCGCCCGCGCTTGGGCTTGTTGTTGTGCCTCAAGTTGGCCACGAGCTTGCCCACGTCCCACCACATTACCGGCAGCACCCAACGGACCGCCAATCAACGCAGCTTGATACGCAGACTCGCCATATTCTTTATATGCTTCGGGAGATGTTAACGACAGGCCCGCTTGGTATCGTTCAAGAATCTGTTGGCTAACCTCAACGGGTATCTCAGCCGCTCCACGTACAGCGCCACGTCCGGCAGATGCAGCCAGCGAACGTTCGGCGGCCTTGACTAACTCAGCCTGTGATTTGGCCGTAGCAAGCACAGCATCGTCAGCAATACCCAAAACACCTTTGACAACTCGTTTGCCTAACGTGAATGCAGTTCCTGCGCCTTCTAGTGCGGCTTGTCCTGCGGCAGCGGTATAGGCTTTTGTGCGATCAATCTTAACGTCTTTGCCTTCATCCATCTGCTCGGCAGCTTGGCGTTCGACGTTAGAGCCCATGAATTGCGGAAGCAATGTGGCACCGGCACCTAATGCGCCACCAATAACGGTACCTACTCCGGGGGCTATTGCGGAACCGGCCATAGCGCCAAGACGCGCACCACCAGCCATGGTAGCTAAGTTAGCACCTTGTCCTGCCAATGCACGGGGGATTTGAGATACGGCTTCGCCTGCGGCAGACAGCAAACCTTTTTCTTGGTACGCTTTTTTAACTGGCTCAAATCCAACGCCTTCGCCAGCTTCTTTGCCAATAGCTTCGCTACGGGCAACACCAGCCTTAGCTGCCTCTTCGGGATTAAAGATACTGCCTATGCCCGAACGCGTAGAAGATACTAGCTGTTTACCGCCACGAATCAGTTCGCTACCGATTGTGGATTCTTTGGGAGGAGCCGCCTGAGTATGGGTGTAGTTAGCCCATTGCCATGCCGTGTTGGAATCTGGTGCATCTACTTCGTAGGTCTTACCACCAACATCGACTTCATACTTAGGCATATATCACTCCATTAGCGTTTCACCTCTCGAACGGCACCGGGAGGTGGTGTAGAACTGGTTCCGCCGGGGCTTCCTGCGCCGGGGGCTGCGCTCATTGTAATTCCAGTTGCCGCGTTAAACAAGCGCTCTGTTTCTTTCTGAATCATTTGATCGCGCAGACCGGGATTTTTAGCAATCTGCATAGACAAACGCATGTCTTGCTTAATCTGAGCCGCCACGTTATCTACAGCCTTATCCGCAATCTGACCACGTTGTGCTGGAGTCAAGTTGGCACGAGCATCTCCACGCATTGCAGCCGTAGCCATAATGCCTTTAAGGTGTGTATCAGCCGTATATTTAGAAGACCCAGCTTGCACGTCTTGACCACGGGCTTGGCCCAAAGACTGCATCTGTTCCCGATCAAACTGAGCCTGCTGTTCAAGAGTTTTAGCACGGCCTTCACCAACTTTGCCAGCTACTCCGATCTTCTCAGCGCGTTGAGTATCTTCAACACCACCCATTAACTCGTTGATTTGTTTAGCCTGCGCTAAGTCAGCGGCACGTTTTTGTGTCTCAATGTTGGTGTATGCAGGAGCCAAGCCAGACAACCCTTTGTACTGACCAGACGTACCAAGCATCTGAATTAGCTCTTGCAGACCCGAAGGCTTGGTGGACTCATACTGCTGATTTAATGCAGCAATACGCTCAAGCTTGGCTTTGCCAGCGTCCTCACCCAAGCCAGTACCGGCACGGATAGCATTTTGTTCGGCAATAAGGTCTTGAACAGTGCGCTCTTTGGGTTTGTTCTCAAGCGACGTTCTAAACATAGCCTCCATGCTATTGGGCGCAGGAGCAGCGGGAGCGGCAGGGGCTGCTGGAGCCATAGGCACAGCAGGTGGACGGGGTTTGTTTTGAGCCGCTGCTAATTGCGCAAGGTTATTCATGGGAGGTTTAGGCGCGACAGGCACGTCTCCAACAGTTTCTTCTGCGGGAGCGCGCAACAAGCGTGGGTCATTTTTCATCGAAGGACGCAAGTTTTGACCTTCTGCATTAACTACCGCCATATTGCGTTTGCGTTCTGCTTCTAGTGCGGCAGCGGCAGCGGCAGCGGCTTTGCGTCTACTGGCTCGAGCGGCTCTGGCCCACATTGGCAAGTCTTCGTCGTCTTCGTCTTTACCTTTTACATCGCTACCTGTAGGGCCAGCAAATGCAACAATACCGCCGCCAGCCATTTGAATGTTTGAAGGCAGTTGATTTAAACCGGGGGCTTGCTGTTGTGGTTGGGGGTTAGGTTGCGGGATACCCTCGGGGACTTGACCGGGCATACCTTGTTGCTGAGCTTGCTGCAACGCCATGAGTCCAGCCTTTTGCTCGACTTGTTCTTTAACGCTAGGCTGCTGTCCTTGCGAAGCACCCTGCAAGGCATTTGCCATCTCAGCGCGTTTCATCTTAGCCTGCATCTCACCCGTAGCTAACCACGGGGGAATCATGGACGGGTTTAGCCCATCAGCGTATTTTTTTAATTCCGCCAGTGGAAGTGACTGTGCGTATTCTTGCGCTTTAACGAGATTCATAATTTACCTTCAAACAGGTTTAATGCCAAGCTTAGATAGTTTGTCAATCAGTGACGCTATTCCTGAAACATCACTTTGCAGTTTTGACAGTGCATCTTGGTTGACCGATGTTGTCGACGCGCCAATTGGCAAGCCCTCAAGCATCTTGCGTTGGAATTCCAAGTTAGTGTAAGGACGAGCTTGCTGCTCATCAAACTGACGTTTGTCAGCCGTAATACCTTCCGCCTCAATACCGCGTTGTGTTTCACCGGCTTTCATCAAATCATTCAATGACTTCAGCCCAAAGTCTGCGCTGTACTGGCGCGATGCTTCATTGGCCCTTTGAGCCGCGTCGCCATACTGTGCTGTGCTTTGTGCCGCTGTCAAACCTTGACCAGCACCAAACTGATTTTCTTGCATCTTACGCTGTTGGTCCGCATTAAATTGGGACATTGCTTTGTCGTACGCAGTGTTGTAGCCAGTGCCAGTAATGTTGGCCATGTTAGCGCCCAAAGAACGCTGGTTTTCTGCGTCAAGAATAGCTTGGCGTGAGCCACCAAACGCACCAGCAGTCGTCATTTTGGCCGCATTTTGTTGTGCAGTAATTTGTGACTGACGGCGAGCTTCCTCTAACTGTGGGTTCAACGCAGACTGCAGGTACGGGTTCATGTACTGGGCAGCCGCTGCCGTATCAAACGAAGACGTTGTGGGCTTATAAGCTCCGGGAGCCGTAAACTGATTGGTAAATTGACCCGGTTGATAACCCGCTGCCGCAGTTTCACTGATCCCCGCAAAACCTTGATTTTGCAAATCCGATGCGCCAGCCGTTAGTGGACCGCCGTAAGTCTGCATAGGGGAGTTAGTCAACGCTTGCGTTTTGCCAAGCATGTTTGTAACGTAGTCGCCAGCCCAAGGGGATAGGGTAGATGTCTTAGACGTATCAAGAGGCACGCCGCCTCCATCAACAAACCCCATGACTGTTCCACCAGTTGCATATTTAGATGCAGCCAAGCCACCGGGCATGAACTTGTCGGGATTAATCTTCTTGCCTTGCTGCTTAGTACCCGTGCGGGCTTGACGAATACGGTCCATCATTTGGTATAGCTTATCAGCACCAGCATCAGAATTGCCGTTACCCAGATGAGACACCACATCGGCAGGTATTACAAACTCACCATGGCTTAGTGCCGCCTTCTGATTGCCATCAATACTGGACGGAATTTTATCAGCCATACCATCGGTTGAACCTTGCAAGTAACGACCTTTAGCGATTGCAATACCGCCGTTAGCCATAGGGATTTTGTAGTTAGGGTCCATAAGTTGCTCTTTGGTTGGCATAACAGGAAGTGCAGCAATCCCAGCTTTTGGGGTTGTAGTCATAGTTGTATCTGCCGTGGTATCGGCAATAGTGTTTTTAACCGCGACAGGGGCTGGGTTATAGTCCCGCTTCATTTTGCCAATATAAGGGTTAACCGCAGGTGCCGCAGTAGGCTTGTATGCTGCCAAAATACCTTGAGCTTGTGCATTTGCCGCACCTTGAGCCCCCGCTATGGCATCGGCATCACCTTCTTTAACATAGCGCGGATCAGTAAAATACTGACGACCGGCAGCACCGGGACGACGATTAGGGTCATTATATTGAACCTGTTGCTGAACCATATCCAGCTTGGGGATAGGTACGTTGTACCCGCCTTCTTTGTCGCTACCCGCAAAAGCTTTTGCCGCCGCCAATGCAGCCACTAAACTAGCACCGGGGTTGGCCATCATGTTGGAAAACACTTTACCTGCAGTAGGCCCAAATGTTTTAGTTGCCCACGCTAATGAGCGGTTGTATGCTGCGGAGTTCCCTTTGGCGTCGGGGCTTTCGGTATTGCTAACAGGAGCACCAGTTGCATCTACGGTTAGTGAGGAGCCATCATCATACTGGTATGTAATATTGCCTGTTTTTGAGTCAACAGTGCTTTTGGAACCTTCCGCACCGGGGGCATCACCCCACGTAAAACTGCCGGGTATAACGTCCCCTGTGTCTAGCCCAGTAGTGTCGTTTATCTCGTTAGAACCGTCGTCATAACAATATTGGGTGTAGTTAGGCGTTTCGTTGCCTTCCTCATCGGTGCTATATCCAATAATTACGTCTTCACAAATTCGTGCCATCTTGAGTCCTTAGCGTAGTAGTTTTAGCAGATCGTCCACCGTCATCTGCTCCGCCAGCAGGTCATCAAGGTGCCCGCCGGTAGCCATTTTAGTCTTATCCTTGGATTTTTTGTTGTCTTTTTTCTTGTCGGTTTTATCCGATTTATCAGCCAACAGTTCTTCCAAAGTTGCAAACAAATCAAAGTCATCCATGCCGCCCGCATAGATAGGATCGGTCTTGTCTTCGCTGGTGTACGAGCCAGTGCCGGGCGTGAAAGTTGGGATCAAAACGCAAGTTCCGTCAACCAACACATATCCGGGTGGGCACTTTTTAGGTGGCGTCACGGGAGGTGGTGGAGGTGGAGGTGGCGTTACGACCGGTACGCACTTGCCTTCAGCATTCTTTACTTGTCCGGGTGGGCAATCTTTTTCTACTTTTTCACACACGCCAGTTGCCAAGTTGCGAATGTAACCTTCTTTGCAGACTGGCACACACTCGCCGCCAATTTTTTCAAAACCGTCTTTACATTCTTCATCATCAGGAACGCATAGACCTGTACCATCGTCATGAAACCCGGGTGCGCAACCCTCTGTTTTGATGGGTACGCATTGTTTCAAGTCTTCGTCGTATACAAACCCGGGATCGCACTTTGTGTCTTTAATCTCAATGACAGGGATACATTTGCCTGTAATTTCGTCACGTTCGTAACCAGTAGGGCACGGCTCTTCGGCTTTCTCACAAACACCTGTTGCCAAATTACGAACGTATCCGTCTGGGCAGTCGTCAGGAACGCAAGCGCCCGACTCATCTTTGTGATACCCATCTTGACATTCTTCTTCATCGGGAACGCATAAACCCGTTCCGTCATCATGGAATCCGGGCGCACACCCGGTTGTGATTGGCACGCAAGCATCTAAGTCTTCGTCGTATTTGGTACCTGCTGGGCATGGGTCGCGTTTGCCTACAATAGTTGTTGTTTGTATACACGCGGTGCCTTCTTCATTAGGCTCATAACCTTCAGGGCAATCAAGCGTATCGTCATCTGCCACGCAAAGTCCCGTTCCATCGTCATGGAATCCCGGGGCACATTCTTCTTTTGGCCACACGCATTCGCCCGTAGTCAAGTCCCGCACCATCCCAGTTGGGCAATCGGTAACTACAGTCTCATCGTCATCTGCCACACACATTCCTGTGCCGTCATCATGGAATCCGGGGGCGCATGGCGTTGCAACCACTGGATCGCATTCACCGGTTTCGGGGTTGAGCGTAGTCCCAATTGGGCAAGTTTCTTTTTTGCCAATAATTACCGTTTCGTCAACACAAGCCGTACCTTCTTCATTTAAGACCTTACCGGGCGGGCAAACTATTGCTTCTTTGTCATCATCCGGTATGCAAAAACCTGATCCGTCATCATGGAATCCGGGGGCGCAGTCCACACCAGTTTCATTCCAGTCGGCGTCGCACTCGCCTGTCACTGGGTTTAACGTGGTTCCAACTGGGCAAGTTTCTTTTGTGCCTTTGACCGTTACAGTACCTTCATCTTTTACAGCTTCGCACAGGCCGGTAGCGGTATTAAATACCATGCCGTCACCGCATACATCTAATAAATTTACGTCGTCATCACCCGTACCGGTAGTTGTGGTTAAGTCATCACCCGTACCGGTAGTTGTGGTTGTAGTTAAGTCATCGCCGGTGCCAGTAGTTGTAGTTAAGTCATCGCCGGTGCCAGTAGTTGTGGTTGTAGTCGAACCACCACCAGTATCAACCGTAGTCGAACCACCACCGCCACCACCAGTATCAACACCTGATCCACCACCGCCCGTAGTTACAGTTGAGCCACCGGTCAAATCCACATCAGTATTATCGTCACCCGTATCCAAAGTACCTATGCTGTTATTGAAAAGATTAATATCAGACAAAATAGTAGGAG
>Ga0114975_10001807_pt1 | contig 14892 bp, 16 predicted proteins | sample S_130626_EF_Meta_FD_87031 | JGI IMG/M metagenome (GOLD analysis project Ga0114975, IMG submission 87031) | Freshwater microbial communities from Lake Simoncouche, Canada to study carbon cycling - S_130626_EF_MetaG | ecosystem: Environmental > Aquatic > Freshwater > Lake | place: Lake...
CTTTTTCCCAAAAACACGAATAGCCGCTACGATGAACACGTAAACGGCTATTGATTTGAGGGGGATGATGACATAGCCTTCCATAGTATTTTTATTTTTTCTTTTCCGCCGCCATCACCATCGCTAATTTTAATTTAGCTGCCAGGTCATAGATATTGGTTAATTCTTGTACTGTCTGATTGCGATCCATCCGAACCACTAAAGTCACCGCTTTCTTCGAAGTCGCTTCTTTGGTTAATTCTGCCTCTAAATTCGCAAAATCCACTAAACGATCGTCAATATAGTAATTTAGCTGCTCATCCACTGTTAAGCGAATTACCTCATTAGCTGGCGTAGGCATTGGCTTCGCCGTTTCTGGCAAAAGCAATTTAATCGCATCTGGTGAGGCAAGCGTAGAAATCATTAAAAAGAACATCAATAAGAAGAAAAGGATATCCGCTAGGGCTCCTGTTTCTACCTCCGATGCTTCTCTTGCTCTTTTTCTAAAGTTCATCGAATTATGATTTAGACGCTGGTTTGTGAAGAATATCTAAGAAATCAATCGCCGTAATTTCCATCTTATTAATCGTACGATCTATCATCGTCGTTAATAAAGTATACAAGACATACGCAATGATACCTACAATTAAACCTGATGCCGATGTCACCATTTTCTCGTAAATACCTCCAGCAATCGTAGAAATATCAATTTTATTCGAGATTGAAATATTATGGAAAGTACGAATCATACCCGTTACCGTACCTAAGAAACCAAACATAGGAGCAATACGAGCAATCGCACTTAGAATTCCTAAATTCTTCTCCATATTATAAATCTCTACTTTGGCCTTATTCTCTATAGCCGCTTCAATATCACGGATAGGAGAACCTAAACGAGATAATCCTTTTTCCAAAAGCTTCGCAATCGGATACGAATTCGTCTTACAGAAATTAATGGCGCCCTGTACGTTACCTGCCTGCAACATATCATGAATCGTATGCAAGAAATTCTCATCTAATTTAGCCGTCTTGCGGATGTATAAATAACGTTCTATGAACAAGAAAACCGCAGCAGCGAATAAGAAACCGATTGGATACATCACATATCCACCTTTTCCTAATAAATCCAAGACTGAAAATTCCTCCACGACTACTTTCGTAACCTCTTGAACAGGAGCTGAATTAACAATAGAATCTGCAATAGCTGCAGTAGAATCGACGGTCACTGAACCCGCCTGAAGTAAAATAGTTGCTAGCGAAAAAGCCATAGGATGAGGTTGATTAATCTTATTTACTACAAGTTTACAATTTTTTTTTTACAATCTCTACGGTTGTTTAATCGAAGGGGAGAGTTCTTTAAACCAAAATCCTTCCTTTAAACTATAGGACGAAAACCAAAGTTCTTTAATTCCTAATTCTGTCACCACTTTCTCCACTAAAAAAGTCGCATATGGAAAAATACTTGCTCTAAAAGCCTTCATTCCCGGGTATTCTACCCTATCCTGATAAGGCAAACTATCTAAATTCTTTTTATGCCATCGAAATTGAGCTAGGTCTATTTCGCAGGAAGCAGGCGCAAGGCCTGGCCTATTCTCTAATTCCAAAATTGTCTCAAAAGCTCCCGCGGCTCCTATTAAAATAGCCGGATCCGCCTTCTTGCATTCACTAAGTAAGACCTGCATTTCTTTCGAAACATAACTATCTAAATCGTCTATGATAGATAGATTGAATTCATGATTCACAGAAAACATCGATTTTAAACGTAAACCTCCTAGTTCCAAACTCACCCGATAGAGCACATCCTTACCTTTAAACAAGATAAATTCCACACTTCCTCCACCAATATCCATCACTAAACTAGTTTTCTCCCAACGTTCAGGCAAGGAATTTCGTATACCTGAATAGATATATTCTGCCTCTTGCATTCCATCAATCACTTGAATTTGAATGCCTAACTCCTTTTTCACACGTTGAATAAAAGCATCCGAATTCGAAGCACGTCTTATAATGCTCGTACCAATGGCATGAAAATCAGACAAATCTCCACCTTTGGCGAGAAAAAGTTCACTAAACTCCTTCAAACAAATAATAGCGCGATCCATCGCATCCGCCTGCAATGTCACCATTTCCATCGCTCCCTTCCCTAAGCCAACTGGCCTTTGCAGCTGATCCAAAACTTGAAATTCATTCTTAGGTGAAATTAATAATTGAAAAGTATTCGTACCGAGGTCCGCAATCGCACAGATTTTTGACATTATCATTTATTTGGAACAAAAATAAGCTGAAAAGGCGTTCAAGAATAAATATTATTCTTTATTTTAGTAAAAATGTATTCTGAAAAATGCTAGATCCCGAATTCGACGAGAATAAAGAAGACATTCAATCTTCCGTACAACGTTACGAGAACATGTTGAATCAGCAAGAAAACGCGTTTTTCGATGCAGAAACCTTGGAACAAATTGCTGAACATTATTTTGTTCAATCGCGTTTTGACCAAGCACTAGAGGCCGTAAATTTAGGCCTGACTCACTTCAGTTATTCGCTGGAATTGATCACGCTGAAAGCGCAAATTTTAGGCGAAATGCAGAAGCCGGAAGAGGCGATGGAATTAATTGAAAATGCCATCTTGCTTTTCCCTAACGACATCGAATTAACGCTCGTTAAAGGCTATTTATTAAGCCAAATGGGGCAGCACGAAGAATCCATCCAACTTTTTTTAGCCTCCTTAGACCGAACAGAGGAAAAAGACGAAGTCTATTTTCGAATCGGGTTAAGTTACCAAGCCTGGGGTAAACCTCGGGAGGCGGTCGACATGCTAAAGAAATGTCTAGAAATGAACCCAGAGAATGAAAATGCGCTGGTGGAATTAGCTAATTGTTTGGACGAAATAGGTAAAATCGATGAAAGTATCCCCTATTACAAGCAATTCATAGATTCTGATCCCTTCTCTTTTACCGCCTGGTATAATTTAGGTATTGCCTATTCTAAGCTAAAGCAATACGAAAAGGCGATCGATGCCTATGAATATTCGCTGGCGATTGAACCTACTTTTGGGTCGTCTCTTTTTAACCTGGGTAATACCTATATGAATATTCAGGAATACGTAAAAGCAGAGGAATCCTACCTATTATGTTTGAAATACGATGACCCTAATCCAGAATTATATTGCTGTTTAGGGGCTAGTTTAGAGCGTCAACGTAAATTTGAGGGGGCTTTAGAAAACTATAAAGAGGCTATTAAGGTAGACCCTCTATGGGATGAAGGCTATTATGGCTTAGCTGTTTGTTTAACCGAGATGGACAAATGGTTTGAAGCCCTACATTTTCTAAAGAAAGCACTGAAATTAAATGACCTAAATCCACTATACTGGACTGGTTTAGCCGATGTGGAATCCTATTTAGGCAATCCCGTTTCTGCAGATGAGGCTTATGCCAAATCCGTTGATTTAGATTCCTTCTTCGCCCCTACTTGGGTCAAATGGGCACAATTACATTATGATTTAGATGATTTCGAAAAGTGTGCTGAAATCATGTTATCGGCGATCGATGAACTTCCTGAGGAAGCCGATTTATATTACCGAGCAGCCATCTTTTTAATAAAAGCAGGTCAATTTAAAGAGGCCTTTCACTTCTTGGAATCAGGTTTATTATTAGATTATGACAAACACGAAATAATTTTCGAATATTTCCCTAACATGGAAACACAAAAGGCGATTTACAAGTTAATTCAACAATACAAGAAATAAATTCAACCGCTCATCACATTAATCATACACTCAATTCAATAATCATTTAAATTTCTAGTCAATAAACAAAATACCCCTATGAAGAAAATTATTCTTTCGGGTTTACTGCTTTGTCTTTTGCAACCAGCCATCGCACAAACTAAACCCGCTACCTCCACACAAAAGGCGTCCGCCAGCCTTCCCATCCCTGAAAAGGTAACAGAAGCGGAAGGAATTACGGAATATAAATTAGCCAACGGCTTAAAAGTTTTATTATTCCCCGATCCATCTAAACAAACCATTACGGTTAATATCACTTATTTAGTAGGATCTCGTCATGAGGGCTACGGTGAAACAGGTATGTCCCACTTATTAGAGCACATGGTGTTCAAGGGAACGAAAGAAAAGCACAAAGAAGTCGCAAAAGAAATCTCGGATCACGGAGCTCAATTCAACGGAACTACGTGGTTAGATCGTACCAATTACTTCGAGACCTTTGCTTCCTCAGATGAAAACTTAGATTGGGCTTTAGATATGGAAGCTGATCGTATGATCAACTCCCGCATTGCAAAAAGCGAATTAGAAACCGAAATGACTGTTGTTCGCAATGAATTCGAACGGGGTGAAAATGATCCAGGCAGTGTTTTAATGGAGCGTGTCGTTTCTACTGCCTTCTTATGGCATAACTATGGAAACTCTACGATCGGAGCACGTTCTGATATCGAAAAAGTGCCTATAGAGAATTTACAAGCCTATTACCGCAAGTATTATCAACCAGATAATTCCGTGTTATTAGTAGCTGGTAAGTTTGATCCGATTAAGACATTAAAATTAATCAATGAGAAATTTGGTGTAATTCCACGTCCTGAGCGTGTTTTAACCCCTACTTTCACGGCAGAACCTACACAAGATGGCGAAAGAGAGGTAACACTTCGTCGCGTGGGTGATGTACAAGTTTTGGGTATGGCTTATCATATTCCATCTGGCTTACACCCGGATTATGTTGCGGTAGATGTGATGGCTGATTTATTAACTGATGCTCCATCTGGACGTTTATACAAGGCCTTGATTGATACGAAGAAGGCAAGTAGCCAGTTTGGATTCTCTTTCCAATTGAAAGAACCAGGTTTGATTTATTTTGGCGCTGAAGTATTGAAAGAAAAATCTGTGGATTCAGTTCGTCAGATTATGATTAATACCATTGAGAATTTTGCCAAAACTCCTCCAACACAAGAAGAGGTAGATCGTATCAAAACGAAAGGTATTAAGAACATCGAATTATTGTTAAATAATGCACAGCGTGTAGGTGTGGGAATGTCTGAGTACATCGCTCAAGGAGATTGGCGTTTATTATTCCATACGCGTAATCAATTAGAGAAAATTACTCCTGCGGATATTCAACGTGTGGCTTCTACTTATTTCAAAACATCTAATAGAACCTCAGGTACTTTCTACCCTACAGAGAAGCCTGAGCGTGCGGAGATTCCAGAAGCGAAAGAGGTAGCAGCGGTATTGAAAGACTTCAAGCCAAAAGCAGCAGTTAGCCAAGGTGAGGCGTTTGATCCATCTCCAGCAAACATCGATGCTCGTACTAAAAAAGAAAAAATTGGTGGAATCCAATTAGCCCTTTTATCTAAGAAGACAAGAGGTAACTCGGTTTATGCTCGTATGACCTTGCGTTTTGGTGATGAAAAATCCTTAATGGGTAAATCAACTGCAGCAGATTTAGCGGCAGACATGTTATCTAAAGGTACATCGAAACATACACGTCAACAATTCCAGGATGAATTAGACAAATTAAAAGCACGTGTAAGTATCAATGGCGGACCTACTCAAGCAAGTGTTTCTATTGAAACAACTCGTGAGAATTTGATTCCAGCGATGAAATTAGTGGCTGAGGCTTTAAAGCAACCCGTATTCCCAGCAACTGAATTTGAAAAGTTAAAGCAAGAGAATTTAACTGCTATCGAAGGTCAAAAAAGCGAGCCGCAGGCAAAAGGATCAGAAGCATTGAGCCAATTGAGAACAGGTCATTACGACAAGAAAGATGTACGTTACCAACCTACTATGGCAGAGCAAACAGCTAATTATGCGGCTGCAAAATTAGATGAGTCAATTAATTTCTACAAGAACTTCTACGGAGCATCGGATGCAACATTCTCTGCAGTAGGTGATTTTGATGAGAAAGAATTGAAGGATGTAATCACGGCGGAATTTGCTAATTGGAAATCACCTAAGCCTTACAAACGTGTTCCAGATGTGTTCAAAGAGACAGGCGGCAAGGCAGTTTCTATCGAAACGCCTGATAAAGCAAATGCCTTCTTCTTAGCCTACCAGCCATTGAAGATTTCTGATAGCGATCCTAATTACGCTGCATTAGAATTGTCTAACTATATGTTAGGTGGTGGTAGTGGATTAAGCTCTCGCTTAATGAACCGTATCCGTCAAAAAGATGGTTTATCTTACGGTGTTGGATCGCAATTCGTGGCTAGTCCATTAGATCAAAGTGGTGCCTTCATCGGATATGCTATCTATGCTCCAGAGAATTTAGCTAAGCTTGAGTCTGCTTTCAAAGAGGAAATAGAGAAAGTCTTAAAAGAAGGTTTTACTCAGAAAGAAATCGATGAGGCGAAGAAATCTTGGTTACAATCACGTCAAGTGACGCGCTCTCAAGATAATGCTTTAGTAGGAAGCTTGAACAGTAACTTATACTTAGGCCGTAATATGAAATGGTCTGAAGATTTAGAGACTAAGGTGAAGAGCTTAACTCCTGCTCAAATTCAAGAGGCTACTCAGAAATCAATCGACTTATTGAAGATGTCCTTCATTAAAGCGGGTGACTATGAAGGTGCTGCGAAGAAAATGGCAGAGAAAGCGAAGAATAGCAGTTCAGAATCAGGAGCGATGGGCGGTGCGCCTAAGCAATAATCCTTCCTGAAAGGAAACAAAAAAGGGAGCCCGAACGGAGCTCCCTTTTTTTATGTTGTTTTCTATTAGCAAAACTCATCAAACACACCTTCTAAGTGTCCTGCAATCATATCTGCAGAACGACCCTCAATGTGGTGACGTTCTACGAAGTGAACTAATTCACCATCTTTAAATAAAGCTATCGATGGTGAAGATGGAGGATAAGGTAAGGTGTATTCACGTGCTTTTTGGACCGCTTCTGGATCAACACCAGCGAATACCGTCACTAGGTTTGTTGGTTTCTTTTCTGAAGCTGCTACTGCATTTTTAACACCTGGACGAGCTGTGGAAGCTGAACAGCCACAAACAGAATTAAAAAACACCAAGGTTGTACCTGGTTTTGCCATGACGTCTTCCACTTCTGAAGCTGACTTCAATTCTTGGAATCCTCCGGCCACGATATCCATCCGCATAGGATGTACTAAATGTTCTGGATACATATATTTTCTATTTAAATTTTATAATTAAAACGATAACGCAATTACATAAATCCGAGTTCCAATTTTGCCACTTCTGACATCATATCTTGCTCGTAAGGTGGATCAAATGTTAATTCAACTGACACTTCAGCTACTCCTTCCACTTCTCTCACCGCCTTCTCAATATCGACCGGAATACTTTCAGCAGAAGGACAAGAGGGTGAAGTTAAAGTCATCAAAATATAGACATTATTCACTGGAAAAATCTTGATTTCATAGATTAATCCTAACTCATACACATCGACTGGAATTTCTGGGTCATAGACGGTCTTAATCGCCTTTACCACTTTTTCCTTTAATTCTACCTCATTCATTTGACTTGAATTTTCCATACTGAATAATCGCTTAAGAGAAGGCCAAAGCATAATGTTGCATTTGTTTTACCATGGAAACTAAACCGTTTGATCTGGTTTGGGCCAAATGCTGGCTCATTCCGATTTGATCAATAAAATATAAATCCGATGCCAAAATCTCTGCTGGTGTATGATTTGATAAAACACGAATCAACATCGAAATCATTCCTTTGACGATAATGGCCTCTGAATCTGCTTGAAAAACGACTAAATCGCCTTGCTTCTCGGCGTGTAACCAAACACGGCTTTGGCAGCCCTTAATTACATTCTCCTCAGTCTTAAAAGTATCTGACATAGGGGCTAACTTCTTCCCTAAATCAATCAAATACTCATATTTATCAGCCCAATCTTCGAAAAGACCAAACTCCTCTATTAATTCCTCTTGAATTTCGTTTATTGGCTGTCCCATCTATTGTAACATCTCTATTGTAACATCTGTAAAGTCTTCTCTAAACATAAAACAAATCGGTCGATTTCTTCAAACGTATTGTAAAACGAGAAAGAAACACGACAAGTTCCCACTAGGCCATAACGTTGCATCAATGGCTGCGCACAATGATGACCCGTCCGAATCGCAATGCCAAATTTATCCAATAAAACGCCGATATCCTGTGGATGAACACCGTCCACCACGAAGGAAATCACCGCAATTTTCTCAGGTGCCGTTCCGACGATTTTTAAACCCGGAATAACCTGTAATTTCTCCGTCGCATAAGCTAAAAGCGCCTCTTCTTGAAACGCTAAGGCATCAGCTGGAATTGCCTGCAAATAATCTAAAGCAGCTCCTAATGCAATCACATCAGCGATATTAGGGGTTCCTGCTTCAAATTTATAAGGTAATTCATTATAAGTCGTACCCGCAAAGCTCACCTCTTTAATCATCTCCCCGCCTCCTTGGTAAGGTGGCATCGCTTCTAATAAATCGCGCTTACCGTACAATACGCCTACGCCAGTCGGCCCAAAAAGTTTGTGAGCTGAAAATACAAAGAAATCCAAATCGAGCGCCTGCACATCCACGGCTAAATGCGCTACCGATTGTGCACCATCTATCAGCACTTTCGCTCCTACAGCGTGTGCAAGTGCTATGATTTCAACAATGGGATTAATCGTTCCAATCGCATTGGAAACGTGATTGACAGCGACTAATTTGACTTTGGGATTTAATAATGCTTTGAAAGCTTCGATATCTAAAACGCCCTCATCACTGACAGGAATCACCTTAATCTCCGCACCTTTTTCCTGCGCAATCATCTGCCAAGGCACGATGTTCGAGTGGTGTTCCAGATTAGAGACAATGATTTGATCCCCTTTTTCGATGTTCGCACGACCAAAGGTCTGAGCTACTAAATTAATTCCTGCTGTAGTACCAGATGTAAAAATGATCTGATCAGTGGAAGGAGCATTTAAAAAGGTGGCAAGCTTCTTTCGGGTTAATTCGTAAGCGGTCGTAGCGCGCTCAGCCAAAGTATGAAGTCCTCGGTGGATATTCGCGTTATCCAGCTCATAATAATGTTGCAAGGCATCAATCACGGCTTTAGGCTTCTGTGTAGTCGCCGCATTATCAAAATAAATCAAGGGAGCTTTATTCACCTGCTGATGTAAAACAGGGAAATCCGCTCTAATTTGATCTATATTTAATTTTTCCGCCATGATTAAATCGCTAAGGAAGTCTGGATTTTTGAAATGATTTTATCTGTCAAACGTAGTTTCGTCTCTTCGTGTGTAACACGATCGATTACTTCTTGAACAAATGCTAATAACAATAAAGTTCGTGCGTTTGCTAAAGAAATACCTCTAGAACGTAAATAAAATAAGGCGTCCTCGTTCAATTGACCTGTCGTGGTTCCATGAGAACACTTGACATCATCTGCCCAAATCTCTAACTGAGGCTTCGTATTCATGGTGGCACGCGTAGAGGCTAAGACATTTTTACAGCTTTGGAAAGCATTCGTTTTCTGAGCATCAGGACGCACAAAAATCTTACCATTAAACACCCCAGTCGCATTCCCCATTAAAACCCCTTTGTATAATTCATGGGATTCTGAATTCGGTTTGCGGTGATCTACGACCGTGTGTGAATCCATTAATTGGTCCTCTCCTGGCACATAAAGTCCATTTAGATTGGACATTACGCGTTCTCCATCACTGTAGAAATGTAGGTTATTACGTAAATATGCGGCATTCAGAGAGAACGTAAATAAATCTACTTGGCTATCTGAAAGCTGCGTAATGAATGTATGATCGATGTGGGTGGTGTTTTGGGCCAAATCTTGTTCCTTCACATAGGTCAAATTAGCCTTCTCACTCACATAAATTTCTTGCACAAAATTAGACAAGACTTCTTCTGAACCCGGTAAAGTATAAGCGCGCTCAATTAAAGTTAAAGAAGCATCAGCCTCCAAGAACACAATTAAACGGCTTTGAATAGCCGACGCTTTTTTCACCGATAAAATAAAATCATGCGATATGGCATCGTCCACAGAAACACCTGCCTTTACCCACAAAACGTGAGTATTAGCAACGAGTGCAGCATTTAAATCGTAGAGTGAATTCTGATCAAGGATCGGAAAACGCTGCTCCCATTTAGTAGCCATCGCTGGATTAGTAGCTAAAAACTGATCAAAGGGAAGAAATTCTACACCTGCTGGTAAAATACCGCTAAAGGTGGTATTCCCATTTTGGGTTTGTAAGCTAGCCTCAGAAGCTTCATTCAAGGCTGTAGGGGTCCACTCTACTTCTCTTTCATTCCATGATTTTAAGGAAGCATACTTCCATTCCTCCCATTTGTTGGTAGGAAAACCTTTGGCCTTAAAACGCTCCAAAGCCTCTTTCTGAGCTGATGAAGTTAATTCTGTATACAACATCTTATTCTCCTAAAGCTGAAATGATCCAATCGTACCCACGCTCTTCTAATTCAAGCGCTAATTCTTTCCCTCCTGATTTCACGATCTTACCTTTGTACAATACGTGCACAAAATCTGGAATAATATAGTCCAAAAGACGTTGATAATGTGTCACCACAATCGTCGCATTATCTGGGGATTTTAATTTATTTACTCCTTCTGCCACGATACGCAAGGCATCAATGTCTAATCCAGAGTCTGTTTCGTCCAAGATGGCTAACTTCGGCTCTAACACCGCCATTTGGAAGATTTCATTTCTTTTTTTCTCACCACCTGAAAAGCCTTCGTTTAATGCCCGAGACAATAAACTTTGGTCTATATTCACATAGCTCATCTTCTCTTTAAACATTTTCAAAAACTGAACAGCGTCTAAAGGCTCTTCGCCACGGTATTTACGAATTTCATTTACTGCAGACTTCATAAAATTAGTTGTCGAAACACCTGGAATCTCTATCGGATACTGAAAAGCTAAGAATAAACCCTCTGCAGCACGTTCCTCAGGAGCTAAATCCAATAAATCCTTACCTTGAAATTCTACGGTTCCACTCGTTACCTCATAATCAGCACGACCGGCTAAAACGGATGCTAAGGTAGACTTTCCGGAACCGTTCGGCCCCATAATCGCATGAACCTCTCCGGCTTTAACTTCTAAATTAATCCCTTTCAAGATTTCCTTCTCTCCTATACTTGCGTGTAAATTCTTAATTGAAAGCATCATATTGTATTTGAATCTGCATTTAAAACACAAAATTAAGACCATTGAATTTGAAAAACTAGACTTTATTTAGATTCACTCTAAATAATTGGTTTTTTTATCGAAAATATTCTTAATTTTGTATCAGAATTATTTCAAAAACATCGATCATGATCACGATAACGGATTTAGCAGCCAATAGAATTAAAGAATTGCGTTCTAAGGAAGGTTTAACGGAGGAATTTAACATCCGCGTGGCAGTAGAAGGTGGAGGCTGCTCTGGCTTAATGTATAACTTAGACTTTGCCGCAGAAGCTCAGCCGAATGATATGATTATCGAAGACAAAGGGGTAAAAGTAATGGTTGATAAAAAATCCATCTTATACTTAGCGGGCACCGAATTAGACTTTTCCGATGGCTTAAATGGCAAAGGATTCCAATTCAAAAACCCCAATGCAAGTCGTACTTGTGGTTGTGGAGAAAGCTTCTCTATCTAAGGCTTATTTATCTTATAAATAACTGTTTCCCGTCTAAAATATAAGGCTTCATTAGTGAGTAGACCTCATAAATAGGTAAACCCATGACCGTATAGAAAGAGCCTTCGATTGATTCGATTCCTACCATTCCTAGAAAATCTTGTACGCCATAAGAACCGGCTTTGTCCATGCAAGCACCCTCCCGAACATAAAAATCAATTTCCCAGTCCTCCAAGGTGCGAAATTTAACTAAAGCTGAATCCGCTTTCGTAAACAGTCCTTGTGGAGTCTGTAATGCAATCCCAGTCACCACTTCGTGTATTTGACCAGATAATTTTTGTAGCATTTGAATGGCCTCCGACTTATCCTGTGGTTTATTTAAGATTTCGGTTCCCAAAATCACGACCGTATCAGCGGCTAAAACTAAGGCATTAGGAGAAATTTTGGCTAATTCACTGGCTTTACGTTCCGCTAAATGGACAGGAACGTCTTGTGCTTTCATTGTTTCATCAAAAGATTCATCCACATCACTCGGCAATACAGAAAATTCAAAGCCGGCGGAACGCAAGATCTCTTTTCGACGCGGAGAATTCGATGCTAGTATGAAAGGGTATTGAAGGGATAATAGATTCTGCATCTTCAAAAATAGGCCAAAATTTAAAATTATCAGGGTTTTAATAAAAATAAATTTAATTTCCTTTGTATTTAATGTAATTACATTTAATTTTACAACATCAAATTTTAATCATGGGTATTTCCGAAGATTTAAAGCAAACAAAATTTCCTTCTGAGGCCTCTAAAGCTGTTGTGAATACGATATATACAGGCAACTGGATTGTTCAGAAACAGCAGGAATTGCTTAAACCTTTTGGACTTACCGTACAACAATACAATGTACTTCGTATTCTGCGTGGACAACAAGGAACGCCAATGACCGTTTTAGCCATTACGGAACGAATGTTAGATAAAATGTCCAATGCCTCTCGACTAGTGGACAAATTGCTGGAAAAGAAATTGGTATTACGCCGCGAATGCCCGAAAGATCGCAGAGCAGTGGATATTTTAATTTTACCTTCCGGACTAGACTTATTAACACAAGTAGATCAAGTTCAAAATGACTGGGGAAAACATTTCGACACTTTAGGAGTTAAGAAACTCGAAGAAATGAACCAAATTTTGGACGAATTTAGAACCGTATTTTCTCACAATTAATCAATAATATATGAAATCTGTAAAAGTAGTTATTGCCACTTTGGCTTTAGGCCTAATCTCAATTGCTGGTGTTGCCGCACCTAAAATTGTATCATTAAACAAATCTGCTAGTTCTATCGCTTGGTTAGCCAAGAAAGTAACTGGAGAGCACAATGGAACTGTAGCTATTTCTGCAGGAGCTTTAAATGTAGATGGAAACAAATTAATCGGAGGAAACTTCACCATTGATTTGAAAACTATCAAAGATTTGGATCTTACTGACCCAGGATACAATCAAAAATTAGTTAGCCACCTTTCTTCTGGTGATTTCTTCGAAGTAGAAAAATTCCCAACTGCTTCTTTCGTTATCACTAAGGTAGCGGGCAACCAAGTAACTGGTAACCTAACCGTAAAAGGAATTACTAAATCGATCACTTTCCCTGCAGAAATCGCAGTTAAAGGCGGTAAAGTAACTGCGAAAGCAAACATTACGATTGACCGTACTGACTTTAACATCCGTTTTAATTCTAAGAAATTCTTCGAATCTATTGGGGATAAGGCAATTTATGATGATTTCGCTCTTACAGTGTCTTTAGTTTCAGAATAATATAAAAAAGGGATTCTAGTAAATGGTCTTTGCCATATTTTCTGCGAATCCCATTTTTTATAATTATTCGATAAACCAATAACTCTTTCGCTCTCTTAATGAGGCGCTGGAGCAAAACAAATTGAATTATTTAATTCGATAAATTTTAAGGCTTATTCGCAGAAAATATGTCGTAGACCATTTTCTAGAGTAAGCCTTGAAATTCACCATTCACCATCCAACTTATGTCTTTAATTGACTCATTATCGTGGCGCTATGCCGCAAAAAGAATGACAGGAAACAAAGTTTCCGCAGATAAAATTGATTCTTTATTAGAAGCAATCCGCCTTTCAGCATCAGGTTTTGGTTTACAACCCTATAAAGTGTTAGTCATCGAAAACCCAGAATTAAAAGCAAAAATTCAACCAATCGCTTATGGTCAACCACAGGCTGTTGAATCATCGCATTTATTGGTTTTTGCAGCTTGGAATGATATTACTGAAGTTCAAATCGATGCTTTCATCCAATTAGTAGCTGATACACGTGGTCTTTCACTTGATATGCTAGGGGATTACCGTGGTGCTATTGCTGGTTCATTATTAGGTCGTCCGGTAGAGGCAAAAAGACATTGGGCAGCACGTCAAGTTTATTTAGCGATGGGTACAGCCCTTGCGGCGGCGGGTGAATTACAAATTGATTCCACGCCAATGGAAGGATTTATTCCAGCGAAATTAGATGAATTACTAGGCTTAGAAGCTATGGGGTTACATTCTGTATTGATGCTAGCCGTAGGAGAACGTGATGCGGCTAATGACTTTATGGCAAATGCAGCCAAAGTTCGTTATGCAAAAGAAGATTTTGTGATTAATTTATAATCCTCTTCAATACCTGTTAAAAAAGGCTCCGATTTCGGAGCCTTTTTTATTGTAGGTCAGTAAGAGATAAGATAGGTTTCAAATCAAGCTTTTTGCCCTCATCGAGTAATAAATCCCAACCTGATTCGAAATCATTCCGAATCAAACCCTCTAGGATGGCTTCGCGCATGGCAATTTTTATCAAGCCAATTTCGCGGCCGGGACCTATATCAAAAACTTGCATGATCACTTCTCCAGAGAAAACAGGCTGGAAATTGCGTAATGAATCACTTTTTTCAACTTCTTTTAATTTCGCTTCTACGATATCGAAATTGCGTAAATAGCGTTTGACTTTATCTCCATTTTTAGAGGTAATATCTGCCCTACATAGGGTCATCAAGGCCTCCAATTCCTCACCTGCTTCAAAGAGCAAACGCCTTAAAGCCGATGCGGTAATTTCTTCTTTAGACAAGGCGATGGGGCGCAAATGGAGGCGGACAAGTTTTTGAACCAGTTTCATTTTCTCGTTCAAAGGTAATTTCAAGCGCTTGAAGATGTTAGGCACCTGACGGGCTCCCATATCTTCGTGTCCGTGAAAAGTCCAACCTTTTCCTTGAACGAAACGTTTGGTTTGAGGTTTGGCAATATCATGTAAAATAGCTGCCCAACGCCACCAAAGATCATCC
>Ga0114975_10001809_pt1 | contig 14888 bp, 10 predicted proteins | sample S_130626_EF_Meta_FD_87031 | JGI IMG/M metagenome (GOLD analysis project Ga0114975, IMG submission 87031) | Freshwater microbial communities from Lake Simoncouche, Canada to study carbon cycling - S_130626_EF_MetaG | ecosystem: Environmental > Aquatic > Freshwater > Lake | place: Lake...
CATTTATTGCGAAAACGAAAAGGGGGAAAAATTCATAGTGGAGCTACATAAGGCAAAACAAAATTATTTCAGAGAAAGAACCCTTTATTACGCTACTTTTCCAATTAGAGAACAAGCGGAAAAAGGGTTTTGGGATTTTAATATGAAAGCGGTTTATTGCATAGGCATTTTAGACTTTACCTTTGACAACCAAAAATTTGACCCAGAAACCAGTGAATTTAAACATACGATAAAGCTTAAGAATCAAAATGGAAAGACCTTTTACGAGAAATTGACATTCATTTATTTTGAGATGCCAAATTTCCATAAGGGGGAAACAGAGTTGGAAACAAGATTGGATAAGTGGCTCTATTTTATCAAATATTTGGAGGATTTCCAGACTATTCCTCAAAGTATTGCAGACGAAGTTTTTAAACAGGCATTTGAGAAGGCTGAACTTGCTAATCTCGGTTCTCTAGAAATGGATAACTATGAGAAAAGCCTGAAAATATTTAGAGATCTGAATGGTGCCTTTGACACGGCCTTTGGTGACGGAAAATCGGAAGGGAAAATCGAAGGGAAATTGGAAGGAAAAATCGAAGGGAAAATCGAAGGAAAAATCGAAGGGAAATTGGAAGGAGCAATTGAAATAGCAAAATCACTAAAAGATATGGGCGTCTTAACGGCGACTATTATTGCTTCAACAGGTTTGACGAAGGAAGAAATTGAGAAGCTTTAGCATTACGTTTTTTTCTCAGATTTTTATGATTAAGATGATAATGTTAATTAATTAGAATGATTTTCAAATAGAAAAATAGTCAATCTCTAAGGCAACGGACGGAGGCACCAACTGACTTATAGTTGATGTACCTATTAAAAGTACTATTGCTGAAAAACAGGTTGCGGTAACAAGCGTAGTTATTTCCGTCCTCAGAAGTACTCCAAAAGAAGGCATTTTGCCTGATACTGAGAAAACTACCACTAATGTCACGATATCCGGCTGGGAGCGCAGTGAAGCCACTTGCGTTGTCGGCTCCATTATTTGGAGCATTCCAAAGATTGGTTCCTGTTTGTTTCATTTTCCCACCTGCTACGTCTCCTCCAAGGAAATTTGTTAATATGGTCCATTCCCCATCTGTCGGAATATGCCAACCCATAGGGCAGATGTTCTTATTGCTGTTACTCCCAATGGTTGCTATCCCTTTTGCTGCATACCAATTATATAATAGACCATAGATGGTTGTATTTGATCCTGTACTTATTTCATTTGCATATATACTATAGGCTCCTGTAGTTAGTTTTTGCCATGTGGAAGAAATGCCGTTCATACTACCAGTGGCCTCTAATGGAATCGCACTGTTATCATTGTACTTAGTAACCTTTAAATTTTCCTTTGTCCAACATTGCGTGCCAATCTGTACCGTGTTGTAGCTATTTCCATCTATATCCTTTACTATTGGAGTTCCTGGACATGGGATATTCATCGTTAAGCCGGAAGATGTTGTAAAACTTATTTCATTCCCGTACCCTGTTCCTACACTGTTCGTTGCATAAGCCCTAGCATAGTAGGTAGTATTTGAAGTTAAACCACTTAATGTAGAAGAAAATACACCTAAACCAGTTCCATTATTCGTTTTTGTACTTAATGAAATGGTTGGATTGGGAAATGTGAACCAAACTATACCTCTGCTGGTTATGGGTGCTCCTCCATCAGAGGTAATATTCCCTCCACTTACGGCAGTATTTGGTGTAATATTGGAAGAATTGGTAGTATTAACCGTGGACAAAGTTGAAACCCATATTGGTTTTCCATCTTTATCTACTGTTAAAATTTGACCAGGTAAACCAGGCGTTGGTGTAACGAGGTTATTAGATGTGTTGGAGTGAATGGCATACGGAACACTTACCAGTTGGGTAGTCCCATTAATGGAAAAGTTAGCACCTCCCGTAGGATCTGTTTCAGTTTTCAAGAAATAACTTCCTCCTCCCCAGTTAATATCTGAAATCTTTCCTGATGCACTCGTACCTCCACCAATCAACAAACTCACTAAACCGTTGACATTGCTTTGTATCCTGTGAGTTTCAGAAAATACGGCTGGTCCTGTGACGGAACCTTGAAGAATGGAAATTTTGATACTCACTATTTTCTCAGATACCAGATTTCCACTCCCATCCCATATTACCGCTTGATAACTCATCAGGTTGGGTGCCTGGGCAAGTAATAACCTTATAGATGCCAGGATAAATAATCCGAGTATTCCTGTCTTCCTCAGTGTCAAAATTTTAACTCTACATATCAACATGATTTGTAAAATTTAACCGGGGCATTTTCAAGATTTAATTCTATTTTCTTGGCTGCTTTTGTCACAGATAAACCACCTAGATTGGTGCATCTTAGAGTATGATGAATCTGATCTCCTACCTCTTTCATGGTTTCAATAACCTCATCTAATGGGATTAAATGGGCATAATTGGAAAGGGCCATGTTTGCCGAAGAAACGGCGTTTGATGCTGCCATAACATTTCTTCCTAAACAAGGGGCCTCAACCCGATTACCTATTGGATCACAAATAAGTCCCAGCGAATTTTGTAAGGCTAGTGATGCGGCGGCAATGGCTTGTTCCAACGTACCTCCTTTTAATCCAACTAAAGCAGCAGCTGCCATACCGCCTGCTGAACCTGTTTCAGCCATACAACCACCCACTTCTGCTGCAAAAGTGGCATTTTTCGTAATAAAAACGCCAATTAATCCTGCAGTAAGCATAGCTTTAATAATTTCATCTTCCGGAAGGCTCATGGCATGCGCAAGGCCAAAAATAGCACCAGGCAGAGCTCCACAAGAACCTGCGGTTGGGGCGGCCACAATGATACCCATGGAACTTTTAACTTCCATCGTGGCCGAAACATATAAGGTGATTAAATTATTGGCATCACCGCCTAAAAGTTTCTTAGACAGCAAATTTTCATTAAACAATAAAGATTGACTTCCTAAAATTCTGTCGTCATAATGAGTTCCCTTAAGGCCGGTCTGGATTGCTTTTTCCATTATACTAACTATCTCCCGCATCATTTCGAAAACCTCATTTTCAGATATATCGCCACGCATAGCTTCATACTTAACCGCTAATTCCCATAAGGCTAGATCTTTATCTTCATTAAAAGCGAACATTTCCTGACAAGTGCTAAAGGGTACTTCGATGTTTTTTCTAGCTTTTATGGGCAATACTGGATTTATTATTTTAATTTTTGATACCCCCTCTAATTGTTTAATTCGTTCAATTTTATCACCGGCTATTTTTTCTTGTGTTTTTAAGGCTAAAAAGGATATTTCTCCGTAGTGTAAACTTAAATGTGATACGGAAAGATTTTTTAAAATATAAGATTCAATGACCTTCGGATCTTTACAAAATATTAAAGTTTCATAATAATCACCTGTCATGGAGACCTTATTTTGGTCAATGTCGATGACCTCTATCATGCCTCCACCCGTTGAAATAGCCGTTAAGGTGTGTTTTTCAATGTCATTATGTAAGATTATTTTATAGGTATTTGGGTGTGTTGCCTGAATATCTTTAATATCAATGTGAACAAAAATACCTTGGAATTCGAGGAAATTTTCAGATTCAGGTAATCGCTCATCATAAGCTTCCCATCCCATAAATCCACCAAAAATTCCCATGTCAGACCCCTGACTCTTATGGGTTGTAGCCAAAGATCCATTTGGATCATATTCGATGTAGATGTTTACCAAATTGCCATCCATTAAATCACGGCACATCCTGCCAATGCGTAAAGCTGCAGCACAATGAGAACTGGAAGGGCCACGCATTACGGGTCCAATGACATCATTGAAAATACTAGGAATGGAATTCATTATTTAATATTTGTAGATTAATTTCATTTAACCAAATTACCTCTTTATATTAGATTATCAAAGTAATTTCGAATATCCATTTTTATATTTTAAATATTTCATTCTTATGATTATATTCATCTGGGCAGTTTTAGCATTATTAGCTATTTGGTTTAGCACCACGTTGGTTTTAGATTTTATTAAAAATAAGCATAATTTAGAAAAGGTTAGCTGGATTAAAACCGGTCTCATTGGTTTTTTTGTAAATTTTATTGATGTTTTGGGTATTGGAGCTTTTGCTCCTCAAACCGCTTTGCTAAAATTTACAAAGCAAACGGAGGATAAACTTTTGCCTGGCACATTAAATGTTGCTAATACCTTGCCTGTTCTTATTCAGGCCATTATTTTTATTACTGTTATTGATGTTGAACCTATTACGTTAATATCGATGCTTGTTTCCGCAGCTGCTGGGGCCATTTGGGGTGCAGGTATCGTTTCAAAATTAAAGGTAGATAGTGTCAGATTAATTATGGGTTTTGCCTTAATTATCACAGCGGGTTTTATGTTGGCGGTAAATATGGAGTGGTTGAAAGGGGGAGGGACAGCCATTGGACTTAGTGGATTTAAATTGATTTTTGCTGTCGCTGTGAACTTTTTTCTTGGCGCTTTAATGACTGCTGGTATTGGATTATACGCCCCTTGTATGGCAATGGTTTTTTCTCTTGGTTTGTCACCACAGGTAGCCTTTCCAATCATGATGGGATCTTGTGCATTTTTAATGCCCCCAGCATCCATAAAATTCATCAAAGAAGGTGCTTACAATAGAAAAGCTGCTATAGCTATGGCAATTCCAGGTATTATTGCGGTATTTATTGCTGCCTTTATTGTAAAATCTCTTCCACTAGCCTCTTTACGATGGTTGGTTATCATGGTCATCCTTTATACTGCTTTTGTTATGCTAAGGTCAGTTAAAAAAAATAAGATTGCTTCAGCCTAAGGAAAAATTAGCGGACAATTTCAGGCAAAAAGATCCATCACTGCTTTTCCCTTTCCATCTGGCGTAGTATAAAAAGGTCTTTTTTCAATTTCATACTGGGTGTCTGGCGAAATACCCAGTGCATGATAAATTGTTTGGTGCAGCCCAGCAATCTTTATTGGATTTTCAATAGTTTTGCATGGTCTTTCATCTGCCGTTTTTCCGTAGGCAAAGCCTTTTTTAATCCCTCCGCCAAACATTAATACAGAGCATCCGTCGGTAAAATGTCGGTGCATACCATAGTATTTTAATTCATGAAGAATATCTGGTTGGTTTACTTGTTCCTTCACTTTTAAATCGGGACGACCTTCAACCATCATATCTCGGCTGAATTCACTTGCGAGGATAATGAGTGTTCGGTCTAAATGACCAGATTCGTCTAAATCCCTGATTAACTTTGCGATAGGCATATCAATTTGCTTTTTCATTAACGCTAACCTCGTATGTCCATTATCGTGCGTATCCCAACCGAAGAAGGGTTCGTATTCAGTTGTAACACTAATAAAACGCGCACCTTGCTCAGTCAATCTTTTTGCCAGTAAACATCCTAGCCCAAATCGACCGGTATTATATGAATCGTAAGATTCTTTAGGTTCATCAAGTAAATTAAAAGCAGCCGATTCAGGAGAATGCAAAAGCGCATAAGCTTGTTCCATAGAACGTTGTAAGGATTCCTTTTGGTAATCGCTGCCAAATTCCCCGACAGGAGATTTTGATGCTAATTCTTTATATAGTTTATTTCTTGCTTCAAATCTTTTCAAATCCATACCGATAGGAGGGCGTACACTATCCAAACCCTGACTTGGATCAGGAATAAAGAAAGGGCCAAATTCGTTACCTAAAAAGCCTGCGGTATGAAATGCTTTTAGCTCTTCTGCTTCTCCTACGGTGAATCGCTGTCCTATATCTACGAAAGCAGGAATAACTGGATTTTTAGGACCTAATTCCTTTGCAATCCATGCACCAATGTGGGGTGCTGCAACCGTTTGTGGAGGTTCATAACAGGTATGCCAGTTAAATTGATGTCTGGAGTGCAGGATATGTCCTAAATCGGCAGCAACATAAGATCGAATGACAGTTCCTTTGTCCATTACTTTGCCAATTTCCTGCAATCCTTCTGAGAAATTAATGCCATCAAGTACGGTTGGAACACTGGGAAAGGTTGAAAGGACACGATTTCCCTCCATTCCTTTTTCAAAAGGAGTATATTTTTTAGGGTCGAATGTTTCTGTGTGTGCCATTCCACCTGCCATCCAAAGTAGTATAACGGTATCGGCGGTGCTACTATTTAGCGGTTTTATTTTTGAGCAACTAGTTAAAAGTGATGATGCAGGGGCTCCGGCAGCCATCGCAGCTAAGGTAGCTTTTGAAGCGGTTTTTATAAATTCACGCCTGTTCCAGGTGTTTTTCATTTTAGCAAAGTTGAATTTTTAGTAAATCAGTTGGAATTCAGGAAGTAAGGTTAATGCCCATACTAAATCCTGAATATTGGCTTGAGTCGGCTTTTCAGCCAATAATGATTGGGTAGCTTTTCTCTCCCTGAGGGTTGGTAGGCGACCCAAAAAATTCATGAAAAGAGAATCGGTTAACTTTTCTTTTCTCAGATTGGCAGACAACCATTTTTCAGATCCCAGTTGTAATCTGGTATTCAGAACTTGTCCATTGGTCACTTCCAGAGCCTGGATTAAATTGGATTGGCTATTTCGTATTGCCCCCACATTTTCCCTGTTTGGCCTGCCCAAAGCAGTAAGGAAAATATCGTTTTTAACCATTGAAGATCTGACAAAGCTTGTTTTTAATTCATTTATCTGAGGGAAATGCTTCTTAACGAAATTAGAATCGGTATAAACCGGATAAAATGCCTGACTAATGGCATCAGCAAATTGCTCAGCTGATAATCTTCTGCGAACCATCCCTTGAAATACATAGTCTTTAGCGACTAATCTTTCAGGTTCTTCATAAGCCACAGAAGGCTGTTGATATATTTCTGAAGATAAAATCTGGTACATAACATCTTTGATGTCATAATTATTTCGGACAAAATCAAAGGCCAGCCAATCTAATAAATCCTGATCCCATGGCAGATTATCCATAAAATCGAGCGGTTCTATTAAGCCTCTACCCATAAATTGAGCCCATAATCTATTGATAAATGTGCGGGCTAAGCGGCCATTTTTTTCCTGAACGAGCAGGCCCGCCAGATCTTTTAATCGTTCTGATCTATCTGTTGTTTCTTTTAATTTTCCTAAAGGTTTAAAAAGAAGATTATTGGAAGCGATTTTTCCGGTAGGCTGGTCGCAGCGATATATTTCAAGGGGTTCTTCAGAAAAAATATTTGCAAATCCATAAGCATCCTCCAGTTTCCAATCACTGATAAAGCTGTTATGGCAAGAGGCACATTTTAAATTAAGACCTAAAAATACCTGGGCAACATTTTGTGCAGCCTGCATTTCCACTCTTTGACTTGCATTGATGGTTCCACGCCATTGAATGCCTTTGATGAAACCGGCGGAAGCTTCTGATGGACTTATCAGCTGGTGAACAATAGAATCGTACGATTTATTTTTTGTTAAGGATTCATATAACCAAGGAGTTATAGAACTTCTGCCTCCTGTAATATATCCGGTACCTGAGTAATCATTTCTTAATAAATCATTCCAAAAGGTAAGCCAGTGTTGAGCATAAATAGTGTCTTTGGCTAATAATTGTTTTATCAGTTTATCTCTTTTCCGAGGATTTTTATCCAAAGTAAAGGTTGATATTTCATTAGGCGTTGGCAATAATCCCAATACATCGAGATAAACTCTGCGCATAAAAACAGGGTCATCAACTTTTTTATTCCACTTTAACTTGTTTTTTTCATAATAGCGATCTACAAATAAATCGATAGGATTTGTAAGTCCATTTCTTTTTTGGGGAACCTTTGGTAATCGATGTTCGAATGGCGCCAATCTGTAAACGGAAGTAGTCAAACTATCAGGCCAGGGAGCACCTGCTTCGACCCATTTAATGAGTGTTTGAACCTGATTTTTCGTCAATTTTTCCCCTTTGGAGGGCATGTAGTCTTTGTGACTATGAGGTAGCGTTATCCGCTGAATAAGTTCACTTTTGTCAATATCTCCAGGAATAATCACCGGTCCCTCATCTCCTCCGGCAAAAGTTGCTTCCTTGGTATGTAGTTGAAGTCCGCCCTTACTTTTAACCTCTCCATGGCAGGAATAACAATGATGGGCAAAAATAGTCCTGGCCTCTAGATTTAACTGATTCAAATCATTAGAAGCGGTTAAATTAGGCGCTTTATCTTCTTTATTAAAATAAAGATATCCTAATATAAGAACAACACCTGAAATAAGGCTGTAGCGCAGGAAATTGGATGAAAGAAGTGGTAAAGACAAAGCGAATATTTTTTGGTGTTTTCAATGTTCTAAAAATAAGAAAATAATCAGTTAATATCTTTAACAAATAATTTTTTCCCATTCCTACTTATTTCATTTTAAGCTGTTCTTTTTTCCTGCCTGCTTGTTTAGGGTAAGCTAATCTCTTAATTTTTAACTAACAAGGGATTAGCGGTTGCTCTTAAATATAAATTTACGTCCAAAACCTGATTAGTGGGAATGGATTCGGCAAAGCGAATACGAATTTTAGAAGAGGTCGTTTTAGGCAAAATGAGCCATCTTTGGTAACCAATGGTAGTAGCTTCACCAAGAAAAACCCATTTATCGTTAACCCATGCTTCGACTTTCCAGCCATCAATCATTTGTCCCTGGCTAATATTTTCCTTCAGAGAAAGGACATCAAAAGTCTTATTCTCTTTTAATTCAATGGTAATGGAATTAGCCTCCATTTTCCATTTTTTATTTAAGGGTATTTTACTATCCACAAAAGTAGCATCTAAACGCTTCCTTAATTGCATTAAGGCGGCAGAATCAGCTGCATTAACGAGTCCATTTCTATCAATGGGAATATTAAGAAGAAGATTTGTATTACGACCAACCGACTCAAAATAAATTTTCTCTAATTGATCTATTGATTTTACTTTGGAATCTTCCTCGGGATGATAAAACCAACCTGGTCTGATAGACACATCGGTTTCAGCCGGCCACCATAAATCTCCATTTTTAATACCTGCCTGAAGTAAGGGAATAGGGGCGTCCTCACTTGGATTTCTTTTTTTTGAGTCAAAAGTACACCAATTTGTTTCCGACGCGATGCCTCTTTCATTACCAACCCACCTTAAATCGGCATAACCTGCGCCAAAAATTACGGCCTCAGGTTGAAGAGACTTAACGGTTTCTCCGAAGCCTTTCCAATCATAAACCTGATATTTTTCAGGATTTTCGCGATCACCATTAGCACCATCGAACCAAACTTCAAAAATGGGACCATATTGGGTTAAAATCTCTTTTAATTGATTTTTAAAATAAGTGTTATAAGCCTGATCATCTTTTCCATAGATGGGGTTGTTCCTATCCCAGGGGGAAATATAGAATCCTAATTTCAATCCATTTTCTTTGCATGCTTTTGATAATTCTCTTAAAACATCTCCCTGCCCATTTTTCCAATGGCTATTGGTTACATCATGTTCCGTGTAAGCAGAAGGCCACAGGCAGAAACCATCATGGTGTTTTACCGTTAAAATGATGGCTTTCATGCCAGCTTTTTTAGCAATCTGTGCCCATTGATTACAATCTAAATTTTTGGGGTTAAATATTTTAGGATTTTCAGCCCCTTCACCCCATTCCAGATTTGTGAAAGAGTTAACACCAAAATGAATGAACATATAATATTGCATATCATGCCAGCGAAGTTGTTGGGGACTGGGCTTTGTCCATGTTGTCGTTTGTGAAACTAAAAGTTGAAACGAAAAGAGTATGACAGAGAATAGCAGGAAAAATCGGTTCATTTATTCATGTGTTGTTTCCTCTAATATACTGCCCTAAAATGAAAAAGGGAAATAATTCATTTTAAAATGAAATGGAAAAACAAAACATTATGTAAAGGACTACCAAATACCTGTATTGGTAGGAAAAAGATTGAACCAAACTCTTAGCTGGTTGAAAATTTGCTTCATAAACCGTTTACCCATCACATGAATGTACCGCCTGAAATATCTTATTCTTCCCGGAATATGAAGGGATAATTTAATCCTAATCTGGTCAATGTGTTTAATATACACAATAGCAGCAATCACAAATAGAACGGCACCGATCACTACGGGGATTGGACTCCAGGTAAATTGCCCCAAGGTTTTAATGCCAATTCCGATCCAGGTGCCATATAAAACAACATAATGAGTGGCATAAATGGTTAGGGTTTCAGAACCAATTTTTAGCATTAAAGGCGGAAAAGTAAGGAGTCTCTCCAGGAAAATAAATATGGAAATGATAATTAATACATGGCCAAATCGCCAGAATAATACATTATCATAGGCTAATTGCAGGAAGTTACCCCACCCAGTCCATTGATTTAAAAGGAGCAAGGATTTTGTCGAAAAAAAATGGATAATTAAGCCTGACGACATTAATATAGCCGGCCAATACCAGGTTCTGTATAAGTAGGTTTTATGAAATAAATGCCAACCTAATCCAGCTCCTAACAGGGTGAATCCAAGCCAGGGAATGGGTAGAAATATGGAGCCATTATCTGCATCAAAATAGTTTCTTATAGCCAAAGGAAGAAAATCCCAGTCATAAGCTACCCAAGTGGGGTTGATTAAAAAAACAAGTATACCTCCACCAAAATAAAGGAACGGCAGAGAAATTTTACTTATCAAATGGAAGCAATATAATCCAATTAAGGCTAAAAGGGCTAAACCAATATTGTGTAAAACATCTAAAGCGGGATAACTTTTATAAAACCAACCCACTAAAAAAGCAGGGAAATTTACTTTTAACAAATAGCCTAAAAAAATAAGAAAAAATCCACGGCGAATTCCTTTTTTTATTCTTTCATTTTCTTTAATCGGTCTTCCATCACGGAGTAGTAAAAAGGTGAAAACAAGTCCGGTGATAGTAAAAAAAATAGGGGCTGTCATACCTCGCATGAAAAACCAGGTAGAATAAACAACATTTCCAAGGTCTCGAAAACGATACGCAAGCATGGTATCAACAAAGTGACCCTGAAGCATCATTAATATAGCAAAAGCTCTGATGGCATCAATAAATTGTAATCTATCCTTAACAGAACTTGCCTGATTCATTTATACAAATTTCTCTTTTCATTAATACGCATAATAACACGGTAAGTAACTTTTTTTCTAATGAAAAGTTAAGAAAAAACTCAATTTTGTGTAAAATAATCATAGCCCCTAAAAATCTTCCTAAAAACCCTGTCTTGAATTAAGTAAAATTCTCCGGACTCATCTTTAGCAAAAAATCGCTCTACAATTCCTGATTCATTTTTAGTTACTATTCCTGCATCGGTAGATTGCAATGGATAAATGGGCCACACTTTTAAACTTCGTTGTTTCCCTTCTTTTTCTTTGATATTGATGGTTACAAATGGTAGGGAATTTTCTATTGAATCTCTATATGGATTATTCGTTTCGAAGGCTTCTGCGCCTAATTTTTCAAATCCATTCAAATAGGCTATTCCGCTCGAAGTTGAAATATTCATTGATTTCCTGAGGGAAGAAGCTGATTTTAATTGAAATGAACCATTACGCTGGCTAAGGTGAAAGGAGGCAAGTTGTTGTTTTGGGTAGGTGAGTTCGACACTTTCCAAATCCCTTACTTTATATTGAAAAATGGTTTTATCACGCCATTCATTACCTTTCATCCTAAAGCGAAAACGCAAATTTCCTTCCCATCCAGCTAATTCTCCAACAAATGGCAAGTCGCTATTTTCTCTAATAATATGGGTGCCTCGCTCATCCACAGTGCTTCCACCTACGTAATAACCCATTATTTTTTTATGGTTTCGGTCAAAAATTTCCACCCTGATGCCATTTTTTGCTAAATCATTTATGATCTCAGGCACAGCAGCTTGCGGCGGTACATATTTAATCTGTATCCGAGCGATAGCGTCTAATAAATTTTCTATAATATTTGGATTAGCTTTAAAAGTATCATTTAGTAACCAAAAACCATTTTTTTTACTCAATTTAACCTGTTCGCCATCTCTATGGGTAATAAATACCTCGTAAACCCTTTGTTTGTCTTCAATATGAAAAGTTCTATCAGGATCCACTAATGGTTCATTCTTGAATTGAAGTAGGAAAAATCCAATCCCTAAGCATAAAAAAATAGCCACCAAAACAATTGTTTCCCTGCGCATTCCCTATTTTTAAAACTACCTGTAACGGCGTTGACGAATAAAATTAAACAAGAGTCCACCAAGGGTAATAAGAACTAAAGGGAGAAATAAATTGATAATTTGCCATTTTAGTTTCTCTTCTTTAATTTTTGTTGTGTTTAATAATCTTAGTTTTATGTCTTTCCCTCTTGCTTCTATAATTCCATCGGAATCAGATAGATACTCCAAAATATTTAGTAATAAATCTTTGTTGGCAAAGGTATATTTTTCAAATTCATTATAACCTGCAGGTATAATTTTCCCTGTTTGTTTATCTATCCTGTTTCGAATTATATCGGCATCTGAGATAACCATTATTTTTGTTTCGGGAGACTTGTTTACAAAGGGTCTTCCTTGGGTCTTTAAAAAAGAAAGCATGGCCGGAGCAACTCTATTTTCAAATAGGGAAGAAAAGGAACCTTCTAATAACAGCGCTACCGTCTGTGGGCCCTTATTAAATAATTTTTCATCTAAAGGATAGCGCATAAAGTCAAAATTCATGCGTAAGGGTAAAAATTGATACCTGCTTTCTTCAGAAGTATGCAAAAGCACCGTTTTTTTAATAGGATATTTTGTCCCAACGGTATCAATGCCTCCTGCAAATTGCATATTGACAGGTCCTATGTTTTTCACTGCGGGGTGATTGCTATTAGGGATAACAACCAAGTGGTAGGGATATCTGAAATACTCAAATTGAGGTGCATTTCCAACCTGACCGGTAGCCAGTGGAATGACACTGCTCTGCATATCCAATAATAAATTAGGTAGTAATCGCGCGCCATATTTAAATAACAAGTCGTCTAAATTTAAATCTCTTTCGTTAGGCATATATGTTCCACGGCGCAGACTATCCAGATGAAGGGCAATTTTATCGGCAAGCACTAATAATTTCCCACCCCTCATGACATATTGATCTATTTTGAAGTTGTCTTTATCTGAAAATGCTGATTTTGGGGATGAAATAATGACTGTTTTGACGGAAGTATCAATAGAAATAACGCTGTCAAGAATTATCCGACCCGTATTATATGTTTCCCTCAGACTATTTTCAAGGTCTGCCGTTTCAGCGGGTAAACTTTCACCATGACCCTCAACAAAAAGTAAGGTAGGTTTTGTACTTTGCTTTAATTGCTGAATAGCATGAACAAATTTATATTCTAACAGATTAATAGCCTTATTTAAAATGACGTCAGGAGGAACCCCGGGAATTTGATTTTCTAAAAAGTTTACAGGAATACTGCGACCTTTATAATAAAAAAGCGCATACGGATAAGTTAGCTTTTGACTTCTCTCACCATTTTCACGAACGTTCAAACTGACCGGGAGAACGCCCAGTTCAGCCAGTTGTTTTTTTCTGGTATTTACCTGTTCCGTATTTCCCGCCAGGGGGTCTTCAAATTGATAAGAAATACGAGTATTTTCACTTTGAAAATCAAGCAGCATATCTTCGACGGATTCTTGTAGCCGTTTATAACCTGCAGGAAAATCACCTTGTAGCAGCACTTTAATATAGACCACTTCATCCAGATTTCGGAGTAAGGTTTTAGTCGCGGGAGTTAGCGTAAATCTATTATCCTCGGTTAAGTCAAAACGAGTGTAAAGAGTAATATTTCCAATACGGGAATGGGCAAGAATATTTATCAGGACGAGGATTCCAATAGCAATGGAAAGATTAAATAAAGCTTGTTTATATCGCATAATGAAAGGACTTAGGAACGGATGCGGTATTGCAAAACAAATCGGGTGATTAATAAAAAGAAGGTGATCACGGATAAGAAATAAATGAGGTCTCTGGTATCAGGTGCCCCTTTACTGAGGGCATGATAATGATAGTCCATACCAAATTGTTGCACTAATGCATCCCATTTTCCAAAAAATAAGGGTAAACTGGAGAGGAAATAAAATCCATAAAAAAATAAAAAGCAACCTGTGACAGCGATTACAAAAGCAACAATCTGATTTTCCGTTAGGGAGGAAGCAAGCATTCCAATAGAGGAAAAAGCACTTCCCAGTAGTAAAAGGCCCAAGTAAGAACCCCAAATGGCGCCACTATCCAGATTTCCAACCGGAGATCCCAAATAATATAGCGTTAGGTAATAAAATAAGGTAGGTATTAGGGCAAGAAGAATAAGGGTAATGGCAGCTAAAAATTTGCCTATAATTAATCCAAATTCGTCTATCGGTTTAGTGAGTAGTAATGCCAACGTTCCAAGTTGCCTTTCTTCTGCAAGAAGTCTCATGGTAATAGCGGGCACTAAAAATAAAAATAGAGAAGGTGCCATTTCAAAAAACGGCTCGAGGGAAGCAAAATTTGACTCTAACAGGCTGGTTTCGGGAAATACAAACAAAAATAACCCCATTACCGTTAGAAAAACACCCAAAACGAGGTATCCAGTAAGGTTATTGAAAAATGTTGTCAGTTCTTTTTTATAAATCACCCACATGGAAATCAATCTTATTTTTGAATAATAAAAGGATATCGACTGTTAAAAACAATTACAGCCCGGTTTAACTTTTCCTCATATTCCTCATTGGTTGCTAAATTAAGTGCGCGCAAAATCTCTTTATCTTTCTCCATCCATTTCTCCAATATTAGGCTACTAAAAGGTAAGATATGTTCTTCGTTTAAATTAAAAATCCGTTTTTCCAGGGTAGTGTTGTTTCTTTTAATTACTCCTTTTCTGAAAACAGTTCCAGTCAAAGGATTGTATGCTTTCATTGGAATCA
>Ga0114975_10001810_pt1 | contig 14888 bp, 7 predicted proteins | sample S_130626_EF_Meta_FD_87031 | JGI IMG/M metagenome (GOLD analysis project Ga0114975, IMG submission 87031) | Freshwater microbial communities from Lake Simoncouche, Canada to study carbon cycling - S_130626_EF_MetaG | ecosystem: Environmental > Aquatic > Freshwater > Lake | place: Lake...
GCGCGGTCCCCCAAGAAATGGAAATCCAGTTCCCCTTGCAAGGGCTCGGACAATTTCAACACTTGGAGCCCGGGGTCTTGGTCAAACATGGATTGGCATATTTCTTCTAAACGGGCCGAATCCTGGGGGGACGGTGGCAGTTCATAGGGAGGGGAATCGTCGGATCCCGCGACGGGGCCAGACCGGAAAGAAAGAACCAGCTCTTGGTCGGCCTCATTCAACCGAATTTTAGGATGAGGAGTTTCTACGGAAGACATGCGGCATATACCCTATTGGGCGAAATACCACACGATGTCTTGGTCCGCGGCGACTGCGGCCGCAACCCCTGTAGGGCGTCCTAGCGCCGTTCGTCCATGGCCATGGCGTAGACGAGGTCCACAGAGGCCGCCTCGGCCCCAGCACCCCCTGAAAGGGGGGTCGTCGCGGGTTCCACCCGTCGCATCAGTTCCGACAGTTGCTCCCGCTGATGCTGCTTCTGGACTTGAAAATCCCGTATTTTAGACAATATGTATTGCTGCTCCTTGACCATTTTACGTTTCTGTTCTTCCGGGGACAATTTCCGGGAAGAACCGTACCAGAGTGCACAACCGACCACCAAAACGAATACGACCAAGATGCCCACATTGAGGACCGCCGAATAAAGATGAATACGTTGTTCGTAGCATTTATGCAACACGGTATGCATGTAATGGTGAACGCCGGTCTCTATTAACTTGGGAGCGCCGTCCATGTTTCGCCCGTTGACGGAGGAGTACGGACCTTCTATAGTTTCCTAGACCGTTTGCCTCGGAGAAATTTGCACGCGCTCCCGCGCCGCGCCGCACCACAAAGCAAAACTATATGATGATATAGTAACCATGTCTTCGGCCACGGCACCATCAGCGCCGTCTCAAGAATCCGGCCCGGCGGCCCTCCTGGCCGAGAATCAACGCATCAAACAGCAAATGTCGGATATCAACGCCTCTTGGAAACAATTACAAACCGACCAAGCGACCTCGCCGCCGACGTTTTACCTCTCGGTGCTCATTCTGTTTCTCCTCGCGGTCGTGCCGTTTCTCACGTTTATCTACAGCGGCATTCTGAACCATCAGGTGATGCTCTTGATCAATCAAAACGGTGTCTTGGACGCCATGGTGATGGCGTTCAAAACCGGTAACTTCGCGGTGGACATAGACGGACAAGAGCAGACGTTTAAATATTTCTGGGAAGAGGTCTTGGTGTCCGTGATGCGGGTCATCACCCGGGGCCGATTCTTCTTGGTCGTCGCGCTCTTCATCGTTCTTCTTGGTACGACTCTCCTCACCTACTCGCTTTACTATCGGGGGCAGAACTACCAAGCGGCGGCACGTATGATTTCCATCGTCCTGTCGGTCATCTTGGGGTTCACTTTTCTCTTCACGAATAACCGAACGATGGTGGGACCGTTTGAAAATGTGGTAGGGTACGGTTTCGTCAAAATGTTCATGAACAAGGCCCTTCAAGACGCCATGAACGGCATCTTCCAGCACAAGTTTTTTACCAATAAATACGTGTTCCCGGGCGCCAATATTTACTACGACTTTTTGCTAAACGTCATGTCTCTGGAAACGTTACCGTCCGTCTTGGAAGAAATATATCAGAACAATGCCAAATACGATTTTGAAATACGTACCGACGACGAAGAGGGCATCAACACGACCCGTGTCAGAAATCTGCTGCAGGTTATCCTCAATAAAAACACCGTGGGGAACATGTGTTGGCTCTATTTTGCATCCTTGGTCGGTACCCTGATTTCGTTTCAATACATCTTGAGTAACGAAATGTAATAGGGGGTGGGGACAAGAAGGGATGGATGTCAATCCAGACCAATGTACCACAGGACCAAGAGATACGAGAAAATCGCCAGGACAATGGTGACAAGCCATATCGGAAACACGGTGCATTTTTTGTATCCTAAACCAAACGGCCGAAACCGCCCCCGTTCATCATAAATAAACCCGGGTCGGACCCAGTGAATGATCCCCATGAATATTAAAAATAGCGCAATGGAAAAGGATAATTTATGAATCCGCACAATGCGCGACGAAATACCAGTCATCTATTGTACGTGATATTTACGTTATCTGGCGCCAAAGTCATATATAGAATTGCCATATATGATTTACATTCTCCCAATGTACGACTTTATCCAAAAAACCGACCCCACCAAGGCCCAGGCGGAAGAGCATGTCTTCAAAACGCCGTCGCCGCCGCCCAAAATCAACCTGGCCGACCACTTGCCTAAAACCAACTTGACGGACCCGATGGCCGGGGTCTCCGCCATCTACTACATCAACATGGACCGGTCCCGCGATCGTGAAGTCCATATGCAGTCGGTATTGACTGACCCCATTTTTAAAGATATTCCGGTGGAACGGGTCCGAGGCATTGACGGCAAGTCCGAGGATGTGTTCCAATACCTGGACTTCTACCAATGTACCAAGAACCCACGGATGATGGAGACGGAGTACGGATGCACGTTGTCGCATTTTCGGGCCATCCATCAATTCGCCATGACGGACGAACCTCTCGGATTGATTCTGGAAGACGACGTTACCGCGGAATTTGTGCCGTTTTGGTCGGCGAGTCTAGGGGAACTGGCTGAACGGGCCCCACCCGACTGGGAAGTGCTGCAATTATCCTATATTCTGTTTGAGACTCTGCCTGAAGCCGAATACGAAGTATGGGAGATGCGGAAAAACTTTTGCGGCACGGCGGCGTATTTGATTAAGAACGAGGCGGCGAAACGGTTGATCCAATACTTGTGTCGGTACAGTTCCCCCGCGATGCCTAAATATTGCCTGGGCCCCGAAGTACCCTACTACCACCACGCCGACCGGTTTCTGTATTGTTTCTTGAAAACCTACAGTTACCGTTGTCCTCCGTTTACGTACCGTGACAGCAACGACTCGGTCATTCATCCGGACCACATGGATTTTCACGCCGAATCCAAGGAAAAAACCAAGCGGCAGTATCTACGGTTTGCTGCCTCCGTACCCGCCTCCGTACCCGCCTCCGTACCTTTAGCCGGAGCCGGAGCCGGAGCCGGAGCCGGAGCCGGAGCCGGAGCCGGAGCCGGAGCCGGAGAAAAGGAAGCCGTCCCCCCTTAAGTTTCCACCTTGAGGAGATGCAAGAGGTCCAGTTTCTTCATCTTGGACGCCACAGACGCATCGGCGACCAGACCACGGGCCACCACCAATTGCTTGAGGGCCGGAAGGGTCATTTTGCGGTAGTCCGTCTCGGCCGCCTCTTGAGATGACGCGGGCTCCTCGGTATCCGATACCACGATCTTGGTTTCAAATTCCGTGTCCTGGGGTGGGTGTTCGGTACCGTCTTCGTCTTCGTCATCCTCGTCGTCGTCGTCGTCATCCTCGTCGTCATCATCGTCGTCGTCGCCGTCGTCCAACTGGAGAACAATTTCCTCGGGACACTCTTCCACCACCCGTTCTTCACGGTTCATGTAGGGTTCGCCCGCCGAAAGAGACGCTCCGCCCATGAAACATCCGGTAAAACCGCCCCCCATACAGGAGCACATCTGTTTCATGGTATTCAATTCCATCACCACATCGTTGATGACGCGGATGACGGTTTCCGTCTTCTTCTCCACGAAAGAAATCCGCTGTTTAAAGTGGTACACCAAGAGCAGAATCAATACGAACGACACGGCTAAACTCAGAAAGAAAAACGTCTCTATAAACCCAAACACACTCAGGCCCATGATGGTTAATTGTGTATGGATATTTATCCTATGTGACTAAATAAAACAATGACAATGTACGCAGTTTGTACAAACGCTACCCGAACGAACAATATATTCAACCAATGTATATGAGCTGCCGATGAATTCCCCCATTGAAAACGTCACCAACAGTTTCAAGAAAAAATGGAGCGGAATATTTAGTGACAACAAAGATGTCCTCATCATCCTTCTCTCGGCACTCCTCTTGCTTTCCATCTTGGGAGTACATTTCTTCCATGTTATCTTGGAAGCCATAGAAAACGTGGTTGACCGCGTCCTCGTGCTGTTGGGACACGTATTAGCTGGCGTATCGTACAGTACGGGGGAAATCCTGAACGTGTCGGCCGACACCGTTTCCGACGTGGCAAAAGTCACCATTGATTTAGGCAACGGGGCCATCAACGACGTGGGCAACGTGCTTAAAAGTGGGGGGTCGGGCACCGTTATACAGCCACCCGTGCCCATTCACCACGTCATCCCCACCTTTACCCAGGGACACCGCCCGACCAAGAAGGCCCATAAAAAGTCCCATAAAAAGGGCACCCCTGAACCGGACGACGGCAGCGACGACGAACGCGAGGAGGGGGCCGAGTCTATGCAAACCATGCAAACCATGTGGAGCCCGTATGTGTTTACCACCCCTACGGGTTACGCGGCCACTCTTCCACGCCACGAACCCTTTACCTCCTGGCGTCCGGCGACATCCATGCCCAGACCTATTCATCAGTGGATAGAAACCGGCAAGTACGCGGTTGTGTAGATTTTTATCCTGCCTACACCCTTGAAAAAATCAAGGGTGTAGAATTTCCTAAACATCAAACCCGTAGTACATGGTCAAATCCGTGGTATCAATGACCGAATTGAACGTCGGAACGTAAGACGGTAACACCGTATCGGTAATGAAATCAAACGGCAAATACATCGTAAGTTCGGTCGCATCCACCACATTGAAAAATTGCGACGATATGGCAGAAACAATGCCGACCTGGAATGTCGGAGTGATAAATACTGGTCCGGCCACTCCCACCGCGTTGTACGGTATCAACGCGTAAGAATACGCCACATTCCCTATGAACGCGTCGCTAGGGTCCACATAGATCGTCGTACCCGGTGGCAACAGGGTATAATCGCTATCATAAATCACCCCCTCCATCATGCGAGCCACCGCCACCTGGTAAAACGACGTCGGTTCCACGAACCCAAATGACACATCCGTCGTAGATGTGGAAACGGGTCCAATTTGCACGGACGCCGGGGGAGACACCGGCACCGTGATTGCCGGCGTACCCGCCACTCCCACCGCATTGTAAGGGGTTACTTGGTACGCATAACTCGTGTCCGCCGTAAACACCGTATTGGGGTCCACATAGACCAGAGACCGGGGAGGCATCATGACAGTTCCGCCAACATTCAAGGACCCCCGGACGTATTTGTCCACAGACCAAGTGTAAAATGCCGTCGGGTTCACCACCGAAAACGAAATATCTGTTGCACTCACACTCACGACCCCCAAGGTCATAGAAGGAGCCGGGGATACCGGAACTGTTGTATATGCCGTACCAACCTCTTCTACCGCATTGTACGGGGTCAATACGTAGGCGTAGCTGCTGTCGGCCGTAAAGGCATTACTCGGGTCGGTATAGGTTCCCGAACCTGCCCCTGTATATGTGGTCGTATCCACCACGGCGGCATTTATTAGACGGGTCACCGACACTTGGTAAAACGATGTGGTATTCAGCCACGGGAACGATATGGTGTTGGAAGATACCGACAAGCTCCCGATGGTCACTGTGGCAGGCGGAGAAGCGGGAGGGGTCCGGACGGTGGCCGTGTCCGCCGGATTGATCCTATACACGGCATTGTAAGGAGTGATCTGGTAGGCGTAACTCGTATCCGCGGTGAATATGCCACTGCTGGGGTCGGTGTACTGGACGGCTCCCGGTGGTTGGACGGTCGTGACGGCGGTCACCACGCCTTTGACAATCCGTGTCACTTGCACGTAGTAACACAGGCCGACCGTGGCATACGTAAAAGCCATGGTCGCATTGGTGGTCGTCGTGAACTCTTGGAACAACGGGGCGGACGCATCCGGAGACACCGCCGTAGTACGAACTATCACTGCACTGGCCGTATTGATCCTATACACTGCATTGTAAGGGGCCACCTGGTAGGCGTAACTCGTGTCAGCTGTGAACGTGCCCGTGTCGGTATACTGACTCGTTGCCGGGGGCTGCGTCGACGTCGCGGCAGTCAGGGTGCCGTTGACGATGCGGGTCACTGCCACGTAGTAACATAGCCCCGCTGTAGCATAGGTGAACGCGATGGCCGCGTTTGTCGTGGTGACATAGCCCAGGATTTGCGCCGCCGACGCATCCGGCGACACGGGCGGCGTGACCACGGTCGCGGCCGGATTGGCCTTACCCAAACGATTCGCCGGTATCAATGTGTACGCATAACTGTTGTCGGCCGTAAATAGGGGTCGGGGGTCTTTATATTGTATGGTGCCGGGGCCGAGTACCGTGGGTAGGGCCGCAACAGACACCGCGTTGATGTAGGGGGTCAAGGCCACTGTATAGAAATCGTGAACATCGGGGATGGTGAATGAAGCTGCCCGGTTACTGATGGTGACGGCACTTGTTTGTACCGTGGCGTCGGGGGATACGGCCGAGGTAATGATCTGAACACCTGCATTATTGTTAATGTTGTACGGAGTCAATACATACGCGTAACTGGAGTCCCCGTAAAAATACGTGCCCGGATCGGTGTAACTGAAGATATGTGTCGACAGAGATGTTGAAGTGGTACCAAGAATGCCGTTGATGATGGGGGTCACCGAGACAGTATAAAATGTGTCCATGGTACCCCAACTCATAGAAATTTGAAGATTGGAGAACATACTTATACTGACCTCGGTCAAATAGGGGTATGGTGACATCGGGGGGGTATACACCATAGCACCGTTATTGGCTGTCCCTAATGCATTGTATGGGAGCAACGAAAATTGATAAAGCGTATTGGGGGATAATCCTTCGTAGAACGAACTCGTGGCCCCGTTGGCAAGAGAACGCGTATTAACCGGACTATAATTGATAATCATACTGATTTGTACATACTGGTATCCAGCCGCAATCGGTCCGAAATTCACCGTCACACTGGAAATGTCCTTGCCCGTGTAGCTCAAAAATGCGACTGCCGCCGGTGGCGAAATCGGATTTGATATCATCACGGATGATTGATTAGGTGAATCTATCGCATTATACGGCAAGAATTGGTACTGGTACGTATTATTGGCGTAAAATGGTCCCGACGGATCATTATAATATATCGACCTCAGAGGTTGACGAACTTCTCCCAAGACATCCTTGGACGAATTGATGTAACGGGTCACTGTCACATAATAATAACGTGAAACCCCCGGACTGTAAGTGAACTCAATGGATGTATATGATAATGACACATTGACTGGGGCATATATCGTGGCCGGACTGGTGATCGTCGGCGTCGTAATCGCCGTTATCAGCGTGGGATTGCCGTAGGTATTGAAAGGCGTCAACAGATAGCAGTACGAATTGTCGCTGTAAAAAGAGGCATTACGTGTATCAGTATAATTCGTCTGAGCCACCGCTAATTTGACTGGTGTGTTAGACGCGATACCATTGATAATCGGCGTCACCGTAATATAATAAAAGGTAATGGCGCTCAAAAAACTAAAGGAAATGCTACTCAACGACACCGTGTATCCCGCGGCGGCATTGAAAGTCACCGTGGCATTGACCAAATTGGTCGGTGTCGTCGTATAGGTGGCACCGGGGGCAGTCAAGGCATTGAACGGCTGAATATTGTAAGAATACTGGGAAGACGACACGAACATGCCATAATCCGTGAACGACGACGCATTGGCCGTGCTATTCTGCGCCTGTTGTGCCGGGGTCCCATCGGTAATGCGGGTAATCGCCATGTAACTGCACACCGATGGATTGGCGAAATTGAGGACAAAATACGTCGGCGTGGTAAGACCATAGGTTACCGTGGGTACCACCGGTATGGGGGAAAGCTGGGCCGTCTGAACCGGCGTGCCGGTATTACCCATGCCATTGACGGGATTCACGTAATACTGGTAAACATTGTTCGCGGTACGGGGCGAAAATGTATAGGTCATGACTCCCACCGGAACCTGCACCGTGGCACTAGGGTTCCCATTGATCCATTCGTCTATGGTGACATAACGGAAACTGACCCCCGCCCCCGGACTGTATCCATAATTCAATGTGATGGCGGTGGTCGTTATTACCGGAGTAGACAAGGTGACCTGGGCAGGGGGAGAGACGGCCGCCGTTACCGTCTCTTGACCTCGTACCGAGATACCGTTGTAAGGCATCACCGAATATCGGTACACGCTGCTGGCGTCAAATATCGCCGTATCCGTATAGATGCGCGGCTTTGTCCCGTGAGAAATGCTTTGGTAGCTCCCATACGCTCCGTTGGTAATGCGGGCCACCGACACATCATAAAAAGTGAGATCCGTGGCTTGGTTGTACGCAAACGACAAGGTCGTCGCGCTCACGGCGATGAAACTGGTGTCTGCAACATACGCCGTGGGCGAAATATTGGGGGTTCCGCGCATTCCGTTGGAGACATCCAACGCATTGTAGGGCACCGCCAAATAAGAATACACGTACCGGGGCCAAAGACCTGTGTCCACGAAACTGACGTCGCCCCCCGGTCCTCCCGGAACCCGGAAAGCTGAAAACGGTCCTACTACCCCGCCCGACACCTCGGCCACCTGCAAATACTCGTAACTGGTACTATAGGTAAACTGCACTTTCAGACTATTCGTTTGCAATGAACTGTAACTGTAGAAGGACGCATCGGCCGGAGGGGACACGGTGGCCGTTTGTACGGTAGCTCCGGGTGTTCCGACGCCGTTGAACGGCGTCACCGTGTACGTATACGACAAGTACGCGTAAAAAGGAGGGCTCGGGTCCGAATAGGTCATACTATGAGGCGGCTGCAATACCGAGGTCGTGGCCGCCGCCGGGTATTTGGCATCACCGGGAGCTACGCGCCCAATGCTAGTATAGTAAAATGAGGTAGGATTTTGCAGAGAAAATGTGATGGCGCTGTAAGACACGGCGATGAATGAACCCAGAGTGGTGACGGCCACGGGGGACACGGCGGGGGTGGTAAATACGGAGAGCGCATTGGGAAAATTCACCGCGTTAAAAGGCACCACGTAATAGGCGTAGCTGCTGTCGGCCGTAAATGTGGCGCTGGGGTCGGTATATACGGTGGCGGCGACCGGTTGCTTGACATTGTAAGTATCCAACCAGGCCGCATTGACCAAACGCCGCACACTGAAAAGATAATACCGCGTGGGTCCGTAAAGACAGGTGAACCGCATTTGCGTATAAGAAACCGTGTTGAACTGTCCAAAGGCGATGGTCGCCCGGGGCGAATCGGTATTCGTGTAGATGGTAGCGACCAAATTGGCCTGACCCAAGACGTTGTAAGGGGTGATCACATACTGGTAACTGAGGTCGGCCGTGAAGACCGAACTCGGGTCCAGGTACACCTGGGTTCCGTAAGGGACACGCGTATAGGACCCACCCAAGAGGCGGCCTTGCACCAAGCGTCCCAGGGAAACGTCGTAGAACTGTCGCGCGGCCAAATTTGTAAACGAAAACGACACGTCGTCCCCCGAAATAGACAGGGCCGAGACGGCGACGACGGCCGGGGCCGAAACAATCGTGCTGCGAACCGTGGCCGCCGTATTGGAGGCGTCTACCGCATTGTAGGGGATGATCACATACTGGTAACTGATGTCGGCGTAGAATAGGCCACTGGGATCCGTATAGGAGATGGACGCCGGGGGTTGCTTGGCCGTGTCCTTGAATTGGCCTTTTACGTAGCGCGCGATGCCGACGTAATAATAACTGTCGGGGCCGGGCGTTCCTTGATATAAAAACGTCATTGTGGTTGCGGTGACCGTAGCAAAGGTATTGAAGGCCACGGTGGCTGCCGGCGATGCGGGAGGGGTACGTGTGACGAATCCGGGTTCTTTGACCGCGTTGAAAGTGGCCACGGAATAGGCGTAACTGTTGGCTGCCACGAATTTGGTAGTAGCCCCCGGTGTCGGGTTCGGGTCGTCGTAGAGGTAGGTACCGAGGGGCAAGGCGACGTAGGGTAGGGTCAGTGTACCATTGATGTACCTGGCCACGGAGAGTGAATAGAATCCAGTGGGGTTCAAAAAGGTCATGCTGGCATCGGCCGGGGTGATGGAGACGGGGCTGGTGATGACGGCGGATACGGGCGATACGGGGGCCGTGATGACGGTGGCCGCGAGATTGGCGGCTTTTACGGCGTTGTATGGGACGATTTGGTACGCATAACTGGAATCGGCGGTAAATACATCACTCGGATCCACGTAGTAGGTAGAACCCGGCGGCAAGGTGGCCGTGTCTACCGGTTTTCCGCGGACCAGACGTGTGACCGCCACATAATAAAAAGGCTTTTGTATGAGGCCCGTAAAGGCAAACGACGCATCAGTGTACGAAATATCCACATGGTCCACACTGACAACGGCGACAGGGGACACGGTTTGTATAATTTGTCCGGTCACCACATTGGACTGGTCCAAGACGTTGTAGGGGGTGATCACATACTGGTAACTGGTATCCGCCGTGAAGACCGAACTCGGGTCATGGTATTCGGTGGTTCCCGGACGCAGGGTAGTCGTGTTGACGTATTTACTGCCAGCAAGACGAGTGACCGAGATGTAGTAAAACAGGCGCGACGGTACATTGGTAATCACGAAAGAACAGTCTTGGTTCGTAATGAAGACGGGGGTGGTCGTCACGACGGCGGCGGGGGAGGCCGGTGGCGTGGTGAGCAGAGCCGACGTATTGGGAACATCAAGTGCATTGTACGGCAGGATGGAAAAAGCGTAACTGACGTCGGCATAGAAGAGTTCGTTGCCCGACGTGCCCAAGGGTTGGATATTGAGAAAAGAAGTTCCGTGAGGAAAGAGGACATAAGGACCGAGATGCCCCCCGTCTATACGGGCGACTTGGGTAGAATAGTACGTGGTCCGGTTGAGAAATACCAGAGACAGGTCGTAGTTGGTGATGGAGAGAGGGCTCACTGTCACGGTGGCCGGGGGAGATACCACCTCACTCTGGATGATGGCGGGGGTATTCGCCGCCGCCACCGCATTGTACGGGGTCAACTGGAACACATAGCTACTGTCGGCCGTAAAGGATTGGAGATTAATGTAGAGGGGTCCTGCCGAAGCGTAAAATGGGGTATTCGGAACGGATAACCAAGGCTGAGCATTGACCGAATAGGCGACAGTAACATAGTAAAAGGCGGTGACGTCCAAGAAAGAAAAAGACGCCTCGGTCACCCCGATCCCGACCGGACCGATGGCTACCGTGGCCCGGGGGGAGACTCGGGGCGTGGTCCAACTGTCTCCAGGAAGACCAATGGCATTGTAGGACGCGACATAATACGAATACGCCCGCGCGGCAAAAAAGACGTCACTCGGATCCACGAAATAGGGGACATTGGCCACGGTTTCAAAACTCGCGCCGTAGACGCCGTCCGTAATGCGGGTTACGGTGAGCGAGGCGAACGCACTGGATGCGTCGAAACTCATGGAAATGTCGGTGTCGTTGTTGCTGATGACCCCCGGAGTCAGCTGCGACTGAGGCGAAAAGGGTGGAGTGACGACCAAGGCACCGGATTGATCCAATACATTGAATGGGGACAGGTTGAATTGATACACCACGTAAGACAAGAGACCGGTGTAGGTGACCGAAGTGGCCCCTGGAGGTTGGCGAAGGTACATATCCAAAACGCCGCCGGATACTTCGGCCACAGAGACGTACAAATTACTGTGATTCGTATTATCACTTGTATCATAGTAGGTCGTATAGTCATAATTAATGATGATGGAAGCATACACGTCGTTGGCGCAGTAAGTTTGTCCGTTATTATAGTTGACAAAGGCCACGATGGCCGGGGGCGACACCGGGTAGGTCGTGACCAAAGACTGATGATTGGCCTCTTTGATGCTATTATAAGGCAACACCGTAAAATAATACGAATATATGGGCAAGAAAACATTCGTGTGGTTTAAATTGTAAATATCTCGGTACAAATAACTTCCGAGAGACAGAGTCGTCGGTGAGTTATAGATGCTACTGACCCCTTCTTTGACAATATACGGTTGCACTACGACGTACGAAAATGTGTTGGTCGGTTGGAGTGTAAACGACAGGACATTCCGGGAGATGTCCACGTATCGTTCAAAAAACGCCGTGGCAAGAGGGGCGATTTTACCTGAATTGTACGTGATTCCGGGGGTATTCAAGATATTGTACGGGATAAACGTATAGGAGAATACGTAATCTATAAACGTGTTGCTATTCGCCAAAGTATCAGTATAAGAGGTCGTACCGAGGGGAAGCGTGGTCAAGGTCACGTTGTTCTTCACAACAGTGACCGATTTGAAATTGTTCCGGTTGCCACCCAAGTCCACAAACTGAAAGAGGACGCTGGATGTGGTGATGGACGCGATTTGAATACTCACTGTGGCGGTAGGGCACGCGTTGATGGAGGTAAATGTATTGCCGGGAATATCAAGATTGTTGTAGGGCACAATGGAATAAGCGTAGATGGAAGAAGCAGAAAAAGCGCCGTCGGGGTCGCGGTAGAGGACCGCACTGACCGGTTGGGTAACCGCCGGACCGACCACCCCGTCCCGAATCTGGGCCACACTCACATAGTAATAATCTTGGTAATTGGACAAGATAAAGGACGACGACGTGGCCGTGATGGTAATGGGCCCAATGGTGACTGCCAGGGCCGTGGTAGGAATGAGAATGGTGGGTAAGGTATAGGTGGTACCTAAGATGGTGCGACCTTGTTGGTCCGTCAGTACCGGCTGCACCGAATAGGTATAATTTTGTCCCAAAATGTACCCATTGGGTAGGTAGGTGGTACTAGTATTGATATTGATATCGGAGAACTGGATGAATGATAGGTCGCCGGTGATAGGATCCACCTTGGTGGGGAGTTGTTGACGATATACCTGGGACGGGAACCCATTACGTACGATATTGACGTAGTCGTAAACGCCAGTAATATCTAATACGACCGAGGTGTTGGAAATGAGACGGTAAAAGGCATTGGTGACCCGAGGATAATATGTGGTCACTGTCCCAAGAGAGATGTGGGGACCCGGAGTATTGGTAATATAGGCCCGAATCGCGTAAGTATACGTAGCACCTGGGGTCAATCCTTGGTCGGTAAATGTGGAAGCCCTAAGACCCGATAACGTAGTCTTACTAGTGGTACCGTCTTGATTGCTCACATCTCGGTACACCGTATATTCCGTGAAATTTCCGGTGATGTTCACGATAGATACACTGCTGGTGGTCACCGATGACAGGTCCAACGTGGCCGCAATCTGGATATTTTGCGTCACGACCGTACCGATAGTAAAGACCGACCCGTTCAATCCACGGAATGTGGGCATAATACGGTAAGTGTACGTCGTGTACGGATTCAGACTCGCATCCAAAAACGTGTCCGAGGTGAGATGGCGAAATTCGTGCGTGGCCAGCACGGGTCCTCCTGGGTTCTGACCGCTGATATCCGTGCGATACAACGTATAGGTATCAAAATTACCGACAATACCGACGATGTTGACATAATTGAGACCGACACTGCCAAACGCAAAATTCGTGAGAGTAGGGGTCGTCGTGGCGACTATAGAATCCGGGCTATAGGTGGACATGTTGCCCCCCACAAAGGGCGGCGGGGTGGAGGCAAACGTGAGTCCGTCCGCCGCATTCTGATTCTGGGGCGACAGATTGAAAAAAAGTCCGGTTTGTAGGTAATCAAATTGGGTAGACAGGGGATAATCGTACATGTAATTCATCGTGATGGTCAGATCAAATACTTGCTCTGGCTGGACATCTATTTGTAAATTGTCTATGATCAAATTGCCCACGTACTGAATGCCGTAAAATTGCCCCGATTCCAACGTATACGGCGCAAAGGAGACGTCTGCAAACTGCATGGTTTGTTGCCCCGGTACGGCGACGCCGGGTGAAATAAGTGATGTACGGATCGTGGGCGGGGTCTTTAGCATGACAGGTACCCCACTCAAATTGACCCCCAGTGATACGGGGGTCTGATACAATTGCTGCATCTCGTCCGCACGGAGTATATGAAGCACGAACCCGTCCGACGGTTGAAACACCCCGGGTAATTTCTGGTAACAACCATTGACGTAATCCAGAGGTCCGTACGACGAGTCCACGTGTGGACTGAAACTGGGGTCAGACATCCAGGTGGGGGTCTCGTCGTCGGGACAAATATCGGTATTTAGGACGCCTTCGCCGACTGACCCTGCTACCCATAGTCCGATGGGAACCACGAGCGACAAGGTGAGGGTGCCCGGTTCCATGTACTTGGTCGTCACCAAGTTACCCAGCGACGACGTGCGGGTTTGTAGACTCTTATTCGGGTAAAATACGGACGAGGGTGGAACGTTGCTCACATCGGCAAATATATAACTGTCGGCGGTAGGATTCGTATAGAGCAGCTCGTTCCGACTGTAGAGATAATACGGTATGCGGGTCTCGTCCGGAATGCCACTGTAACTGGCGTTATTAATGCTCGCATTCAGGTAATTATAGAGGGGCACCGCGGGGTCGTAATACAGTTGCATGGGAGGGCCGGGTACATCGCACGCCGTGGTCCAAGTCGGTGCATACGGGTTAGTGGGGCAGGCGGGAAGGTCCGTATTGACCGGTTGACTGCTGTTGCCGCGCGCCAAGAGCGCCCACTGTTCCTTCTGGGTTAAACTCTTGGTCTTGGTATTTTGCTGATGACTCTTGTATTTTAAAATCTCGGCTTTGCGGCGCATGTTCAACTGCTGTTGGGTATACGCCACCGTCTTCTGCGCGGCATGGTTTGCGGCCGGATAAGGCGACTGGGGCGTATATCGCGGGGGTGGCGTGTGAAAAAAGGCCAATTCGTTCCTTTGGGCGTAGGCAATGGCAATGTTACTACAATCATTGTTCATTGCACGATGCCCCTTTTTACTATATGATGACCAAAC
>Ga0114975_10001811_pt1 | contig 14887 bp, 16 predicted proteins | sample S_130626_EF_Meta_FD_87031 | JGI IMG/M metagenome (GOLD analysis project Ga0114975, IMG submission 87031) | Freshwater microbial communities from Lake Simoncouche, Canada to study carbon cycling - S_130626_EF_MetaG | ecosystem: Environmental > Aquatic > Freshwater > Lake | place: Lake...
ACATGAGCTGTGTACGCTACATGGTAACAGGTAGTAGCAGGATTTCTCAAGAGATGATCGATGCATTCAAAGATCGTGGTGTTCAGATCGTGGCTAATTGGTATGGTATGACTGAAATGCCTCCTCCGGTATTCGTTGGATATAATACTGCATCGTTTGATTTTACTGCTAAAGAAGGTTATACTGTAGACTTCACCGACGAGGGAGAATGTGTCATTAACGGGTTTTATACAGGCGATATATTTGATCTAGACCGTCGTGTATTTGTAAAAAGGAAAATTGCCTCAAATGGTAATACCTGGAAAACCTAATCTCGAAATCCGTCTGCTAACTGAAGACGACTATATAGACCTGGATAAATTTTGTCTAGCTTGTAAATCTTTAGGTTTAGAAAATAATCAAGACGTTCGGGCAATTAAGTTAGATAAAATGGTTATGCCGTATGGGCAATACTTTATAGGTTATGATACGAACCTAGAATGTATTTGGAACTTGGCAGGAGTTCATCATTTACCGGAAGTAGGTCCTAATACTTGGCGTGTATTATTTCGTGGAGCACAACTCCCAGGATATGCTCTAGGTACAGGCAAAGATTTTTTAAGAATCAGTTATCATTGGCGCTACTTCTTGCCATTACAAATACAATATATCCTAGCAGGGCATCCCGATGCCGAGTTTGTTGTAACAACGAATGTTAAAAATAGCACAGCAGGTAAGAGCGATCGCTTAGACAAAAAAGTAATGCCCCCGCTTTTAGACAGAGGCATTGTTTCTTTACACAGTACCATTGAGCTTTTTAACACTCGACAAAATGTATGGGCAATTAATGTCGATAATCTTAATCAAACACTATCACAATTTTCCTTGCATTGCTAGTACTACAGGATAGTAAGCATAGGGTATTTTAAATATTAAATGCACCCTATCGGTAGATCCCTGATTGTCAGTCCCGTGTTCAATTGTTGTATCTACAAGATAAAGACTTCCGTCTGCTTCTAAATTATATTTTTGATTGTGATAAGAGAACCAACTATTATCACAAGAATATATCGGAACGTGAATTTTAATAAATTCAGTAGAGTCTATATGAAAATTGATTAGTGTACCGGGTGGATGCACACTTAGCGAATACCCGTGTGCAAACGGAAATAATCTTTTAAATTTATGTATGATACCAAATACTAATTCAGTATCTCTATAATAGTTTAATTTCTCTTCGCCGATATTGTAAGGTGAACACGGTCTAGTTAGATCAACAGAATTACTTTCAATACCCCAACCATATAAGTTTTCAACCTTATGATTGCCAACACCCATATCAGTATTAGAATCTGGTTTCCAGCAGAGATGTTGGAAATCTGCGAATACTGTTTTGTAGTATTCTCTAAGTTCCTCAAGATCTACTTTTAAATTTAATTTAGTTACCTGATTGAGCATTGATTATACTTTGTGTGTTTACCTTCCCATACAAATGAACTCTATGTGTAGTTCCTCTATTGTATACTCTATGAGGCAAACTGGTGTTTATTAAGTAGACCCACCCGTCTGCAGGAATATGAATACGTTCACCCTCGATTTCCCAATAACAGTATTCATTGGTATCTATGGCTATATGAAACCTAATCCAACTAGTACTGTCTTGATGCAATATTAATTCGTGGCCAGGAGCCATGCTTGATACTTGAATTTTTTTAACAGGAAATTCCATGCTATCGATTATCTCTTTAGCATAGCCTGTAAAACAATATCTAGGATTCAGCTGATCATTTTCATCCCATTCTTCTTTGTATCGATCAATAATCCCTTTGTTTACTGGAGGAAGGGCCCCTTGTTGAGTTCCAGCATAAGATAAGACATACCATGCACTGTCGGGCGGCATTATGTGACCGGTCCGGCCGGTGTCGTCACCTAACGGGTCATCAGACCATGCATCCATATTATCGCCATAGACAAACTTACAATCTGAAAAATTTCTTTCTAGATCAGAATACCAAGCTCGTAACATATCAAGATCAATTTTAAACCAAGGTTTGATTTTCCAGCCAAGGTCTACTGGCCTATATTTCATAATATAGTATTTGAATCCCGGTACGTGTTCTCCTACTGTGTCAAGTTCCATGTTTCTAATATCTTTTCTGCAGCCATCTTATGAAGTCCAAGTCCGATATGTCCGAATATTTCACCGTTAGCATACGGTCTCAAATCTCTTGCATAATAATAATTTATGTCTTTGTTGTCGCTTTCGATTATAGGTATATCTAATGATACAGCAAAGTTGTCACGATCATCAAACGACATTTCGGCATATTTTATGTTTAATCGTTGACACGTTGATCTTACCATATTTCTATAAAATACAGCTTCATTCTCAAGGATATCAGTTTGCAGTACTTTTTTATATACGTCTTCGATTTTAGGAAATTCTTCAGGAGTGAATCTTGGTAAGCAAAATAAAAATTCCCCGTTTTCATAAAAACAAGTTCTTATCGAACTCGGCCATGCAAAGGCTACGGCCTTGGGTAGTATTTTATTTGTAGCTAACATATTAAAAAAATTAATCGCTGCTAATTTTACACTAGAACCAGCAACACCGGCGTTGATGAAATCAAGGCCTGTTATTGAAGATAGCAATGCCGGCCATGTTTCAGTTTCAGGTATACCAACTCCTAATGTATGACTACAACCAAATGCGATAAAATATTGATCATCAATATCTTTGAGATCTTTCTCCATGCGTAGTCCCTGAGAATTAAAATTATAAGAAATGTTTTTATTTCTATAAATCCAATCTAATGGTTGTATTTCAATATTTTTTAAATAGTCTTCTTGATTATCTGTTCCATAAAATTCCGTGCAGGAATCAGACTCCATTGATGTATGAACTATCGGCCAGTGTGCATGATCAAATTTCATACCTGTTGTTTGCATAGGTATTTTTTTAACTATTGTTCGCATAATTTTTTAATAACCTGTATACATGATTATTATAGTAATTATTATAATCTGTTAGATACTGATTAACATCTCCCGCATATAATTCAGTAAGATATAAACCAAATGCTACGCTTCTAGATGCTCCCTGTAAACAATGGATATGTATGGTTTGATCTACAGATGGAACGTCATTAATAAATCTTATTGATTCCTGTGCCTGCTCTGTGCTCATCGCTACTGCCCATATCATTCCACGGACTACAGGTTCTCCGGATTTATAACAATCTTCTTCAACATCATCAAAGTAAAGCGATAATACATTATTGTGTTTATTAACAAATACCTCTTCTCTATCTGGACCAGCCTGTGGGGAAATAGATATAAAATATTCGTCTGCCAATTGATCAACATTATCTTCAGTTATCCCTCGTTCCGAGAGCATGTTTTTAAAATCATTACGACTATAAATTTTAATTAGATTTTTCATATAAATTAAAAAGTGTAGTAGCTACTGTTTTGCAGGTTTCAGGACCCCAGTGTTCACCGTCCGGAGCATAGTCTAAAATGTCTGTAAAAATATTATCCGTGATTGAATTGTTAATTGCATGATGACTAATTGTTATTACTGGAACATTTTTTGTACTCCACAGATATTTAATTATTGCAGCGTATCTGTGATTATGTTCAACACAATTGTTATCATCAATCCATTGTAGTTCTTTATCAATGCTCCACGATCCAAAAAAGTCAATCTTGTTGCTTTTAAATTTAAGAAATCGTTCAGGATCAGGCCACACTATAAAGACTGCTTTGGGAATAAAATTCGATTCAAGCATCTGCATTGTGTTAAACAAAATAAAATCTATGCCCGATCCACAAACACCAAGATTTACAGTATTGGTATTAGATATTGTTTCTAGTTGTCCTGGGACTGTCTCGTTATCGTTTTTGAGACTTTCGCCAAATACGCGACTGCATCCCATGACTACAAATGAAGTTGCCCAAGAAATACTATTAAACTCAGAGCATCTATACCCTTGAGAGTTTAATTTATCAGATTGCGGAATTACATTTAACATCAAAGAACTCCGCTAATTCAGGAAAGGTATTGTTAAAAGATTCATGTCTTATAGAATCTAACATATGTGTTGTTTTTATAAACTCATTTTTATTTTCTTCATAAGTATCCGCATGATTCATGTAATTAAGAAAATGATCGTATCTAGATTTAAAGAAAATTGGTAATTCGTTGTTATCCAATAACTCTGTTATTTCTAAAGTTATTTGTTTTTTAAGAATCTGCGGTAACATCTGAACACTATAAATGTTTGGGTTTTTTACGATCTGTAATGCAATGTCGTCAATGTTAATAACACCAGTTGCTGTAAGAGCCTTTATAGTCTCAACGATATACAAGGCATTAAACATGCTAACGGTTATTCCGATCTTCGGTTTATAAATTTCTCTATTAGAAAATAATGTAATTAAATTTGAATACACAGTATCCCATTTACTTCCATTCCGTATATATTCAAATTTAGGCCCAGTACAATCAATGCTAACATGAACATTTACATCAGAAAACTTTTTCCAGATTTCTAAATAGTCATGCCCTTTTAAACTTAGTTTACTAAGGTTTGTAATATACAAGAGTTTTACATCGTATCTCTGTTTTCTATCTAATTCTAATAAGGTCTCTAAATGATTCTCCATTAGCAAAGGTTCTCCTCCACAGAAGAATACGCTTTCTAAAGAATCTAAAACATTGTTTTTAACTAGTGCTTCGTACATTTGATCAGCGTAGGGAGTAACACCGTTTTCAAAAACCAATGGTATATTTAATTTTTTATAATCTGCTGCCCAAGAATGACTCAACGATGGATCACAATATCTACATTTAAAATTGCATATATTGTTAAAATTTATGTCCAAATGTTTGATTGCAAAATCAGCAGTATCAGATAGCATGAGATGTTCTAGATGTTTCCAAGTTTCATTTTCACGTTGACGTTTACTATACATTCCCATGCGTTCACTGTTGAAACAATTTTTACAATCAGACGGCTCCTCGCCGTTTATCATTTGAGATCTTATTTTTTTGTATTTTTCGTTATTCCAAATCTCAACAACATTCTCTTTAACAATGTTACCTAGAGGTTCAGTGGCGTTGGTATTGCAACACACATGTACATTACCATTGGTATGTGTGTGAAGATGTATCCAAGGTAAGATACACTTAGTATCTCTTATAGTGTTGGCCATCTTTCAATGTACCTCGGATGTGTATAATTTAAATTATTTGTTATTCTATTATTAATATCTCGGGCCAGATAATCTTGTCCGTATAAAACTAAATCTTTTGGAATCATGCTTTGAAATTTTAACCACTTTTCTTCAAGTGTTTCAGGCTCCACGTTCCAGTGTAGTGCAAGGCTGGCCCATATGTTTGTAGTCCATAACACTTTAATGCCCGATTGAGCATTAATCTCAGCAAATAGTTTTTCAGGTTCGTTGACAATATCTATAACATAGAAATTATGTTTTAATTTACGATAGCGATCCCATAGTATTTTAAATTCTTCAGCTGATCCAAACTCCATTTCAATTTCTTTTTTCCAGAATTCTGAATAGTTGCCTCTATATGTGCTTGAAAAATTATACTTAAGATCATTTTCTAAAAGCCATTTATCGAAGTCTATACCATCCCATGTTTCTAATAAATGTTTTTTATAATTTAGACTAGCCCCACACCAGTCGTAATAATTTACAATGGTATTCTCGTGAAACCCATTGTTACGTAGCAGTGCCAATGGCTTGAATCCTGCTGCGGCTGAAAACAGACTATCAATAGGTCCAGGTGCTCTTACACCTTCGCTACTAAGACGTTCTGTATTAAAAGCATAAACACGATCTTTTTCAATAAATTCTTGATATGCTAGTTTTCGTATCCATGCTCGTTGTGTGTAATTTGAAAGTTTATCTGATAATTTAGTTTCAGAATCATCGATACTAACTTCGTCTAATAGCTTATACCAAATCTTTTCTAAAATATCTGTATCGGAATAAGGATATAAAAATGCTTTACATTCTCTCATTTCAAGATCAAAGTTATCAATCCTAATTTTATTCTTACAAGCGATATCAATCCAGTTAGATCCGTCCTGAACATCAAATACTTCTTGAGTTCCCTCTGCACCATCAATCCATGCTGGAGTATATTCAGCACTAATCGTTTCATCACTTAGGGTATAGTTCGAATAGGTTTCTGATCTATCCCAAAATATGCCTATCTCATTGAATTCAGGCTTACCTAATTCAACCCATTTTTTTAAATTAACAACAAACATCTGTCGATGCAGGCCGGGGTATCTGCCCTTGTGAGCCATAATGTGACCTAGAACAAAGAAGTTAGGATTTGATTTATAGTATTCAGAAAATCTTCTAATCATTTCAGCCAGACGTAAAGCCATCATTCCTTGACACATCACCACACACAGCTGATCTCCTGCTGCTATACTTTCTTCGAGTATTTCACTTACCGTACTATGAAAATTTCTATAACCGCAAATGCTTAATTTTAAACTTTGATTGATCATCCAGAAAGTCATATCGAAAGAACGCTTCCTAACCAAGTGGCTAGGGATATCTCTGCTGATATCAAGAATGCCAACACCGATTCGAACATCCATCTTAATGTCATCAAAGTACCGATCAACGACAATGCTGTTCCAATCTCTCATTCATTTCCTCGATTGGTATAATAACTGCTACGAAGCACGTAGAAAAAATCTCGTAATCTGCGGCCTATTTCGTAATGTACGATCATATGTATTCTTGGCTTATCGCTGCGATTCCACACCGCGTGGGTGTTACTAATATCCATTAAGAATGCGCTACCATTGTCATCAAACGGAACCAGCCCATGATCTTTAAAAACAAATTCACAGCCTTCCGGATTGTTTAAACTGATGTTACATACACTTAGTCTTTTTTGATCATCCGGGCGGTCCTGGTGAGGTAAAATATAGCCACCTGGTTCGAGATACATAAATCTTACTCTGTTTAAAAATTCAGCAGGCCAAACGTCTGTTAGAAATTTCTTAGTAACCGGGCAACGATCAGCTACCCAAGTCCAGTCTAGTTGAGATAATGTTTTCCTACGATCATCACCATATTGATTTAAGCTCTGTGTATCTTCATTTAGGCCGTGTATGGTAAGACTTTTCCAACCATTACCGTAATCGTCTCTGTGAGAATGAAAATGCTCAGCCAATGCTACTGCTTCAGCATGCATTTCTTTGAAAGGTTGATTATCAAACGCACTCAATCTAAAATAAGGCCATCCAGATTCAATCAACGTCCACTTTGGATCAAAGAAATCTGGGTACTTGTATTGATATGTTTTGTAATTGTCTTTCCAATATTGTTCTAAAATTTCCAAACTCAAGACTCTCTCCCTATGCCTTCTACTTATCTAAATACATAAATGCGCTGTAAATTACTGGAAAGCCACATTTATATAGGAACCACTGGCCAATATCGGTTATGCTGTGTCAGCACGGAAGATAACAACGTAGAAAATATTACTACGCACACACCAGTCGAGTGGCTAAAAAGTAAAACGGTTACCTCAGCCATTGAAACGTTAGAAAGAAACGAATGGCCCGACGCCTGCACCAAATGTAAACTTGAAGAAGAAAAGGGTCTAGAGAGTCGACGATTAAAAAAAGATTGGTATGGTCCGGGAATCACACACCTTGATCTTCGTTTTGGAAATTCGTGCAACTTAAAATGTATAAGCTGCTGGCCAACTTCAAGTAGTAGCATCGGTTACGAATCAATCGAAATGGTAAAGAGTGGCATTGTACCACTATACCCAGCCACAGAAGAATCTGTTTCTTTTAATTGGTATGATGAGAAATACTTTTCATACTTTGAAAATTTGCCATTAAAAGAAATCTACATGACCGGTGGTGAACCTATGATGGTTAAAAACCTTTCTAAATTTTTAGATCGATTAGATTCGGGAATTACCTTGCGGTTTAATACCAATGCCACAGTAAACAATCCTCAATTGATCAAAAGTTTAAAAAGATTTAACAATGTAATAATGAGTTGTTCGGTCGATGCTATTGGAAAAAGAAACGATTATATTAGATTCGGTAGCAAGTGGAGTGATATAGAAAATAACATTAAACAATATAAAGATCTTTTTCAATTAGATATAAATCCCTGCATCAGCATTTTAAATGCCGCATACTATGATGAAATAATCGAATGGTGCAATCAACTTAATTTACCAATTACTCAAAATATGTTGTTGACGCCGGACTGGCTACACATTAAAAATGCTCCTACAAGTCTTAAATCTAAATTTAAATATTTTGAAGAATGGAGTTCAGGAAATGCTGATGCTGCCCAACAAGAAAAGTTTAGAACAAATATAAAAACTCTTGATCAATTTCGAAATATAAAAATCAATGATTATCTTCCAGAGGTCGCCCAAGCATATGGAATTAATTAAAGAGAATTTAGAAAAGAAACGAGCCGTTTATCTGAACGATAATACATATCGAAAGGTCTGGTTCGATGATCGAGCAGAGTGGATTTATCGACACGTAAAAATATTAGATCGAATCGTTCCTGGATACGTAGTAAACTATGGTAATGACTACATCGATTACTCTATTATTACCGGGACCCTTGCTTCTACTATCAATCATACCGACGAATTTATTCGGGAGATATATAAATTTTGTTTAGATAATATCAGATCAACTAAACCTTGGGTGCATGGTGACTGGGCTTTAAGTAATATTATTGTGAAACCCGACGGTACTATGGTTATGATAGACTGGGACAATGTGGGTACGCATCGAGAACAAGAATATATGGATAAATTACATAGTGATTTAATCAGCGCCTTTGGCGAAGAAAACTTTAAAAGGGTAATCAATGACTCCGCAAGCATTTAGTTACGGAACTGTAGGTAGCAATAACATGATATATGTGCCGCCATACGGGTTGACTAAGAGCATTGATTATATGATTAAAATTAATCCTAAAACTTTAGACGTAACAAAAATACCTCTTAGTGTAACTAATACTACAGAAAAATGGCAGCATGGATCCCTAGTAGAAAATAAAATTATATTTTTACCTTACAACGAAAATAAAATTTTAATTGTAAACTGCGACGATGATAGTATCGAATATGTAGATTTTCCGTTCCCTAATAAGGGAAAATATGTAACAACACATGTACATGGTAATAAGGTTATTGCATTACCCTATGGTGAAGGAGAGTATTTCGATTATGCTTGTTCATATGATCTAGAAAATAAAACATTACTTCTAAAAAAAATAGATTGTGAAATTAACGATCAAAAAAAGTGGCATACTAGTCAGTGCATTAACGGAAAAATACATGCGGTACCACGCGGTGAAAGGTGGACTGATGGCTATTTTCCATATGCTATAGAACTAGATTGTGATACATTAGATTATAATTTAATCAATATGAGCGAGCTATGGAGTGACTACGATCAAGAAAGTTATTCAAATAAAAAGTATACCACATTAGCAAAGGTAGGTAATAAACTATATGCTCCTCCGTACAGTGAGAATCCAAACTTTGATATTATGTTAAAGTTTAACCATGGGTGGACCCACGAACGCACTGGGTTAAAAGCTACTAGTAGAAAATATTATAGCCATACAGTTGCCGCCAATGGTAAAATATATTGTCCGCCAGCCGGACACGACGAAGATTGGAGTGAGATGCTAGTCATTGACAGCGAATCAGACACATGGAAAACTATTAATCTAGGCATCGGCAAAGAAAGTAAAAAGTATTTTGCCGGAGTTGAAAATAGTCAAGGCAAGATATATTATATTCCTAGAGGCGGGTGTGTATGTGAGCCACTAGATAATTGGAAAATATACGGCGACCTTGCTGAGGTATTAGTTATCGATACCAAAGACGATAGTTTTTATACTGTAGACATCAGTGAATATTTTATAGACAATACTACTATTGAAAAATATAATTGTGCGGTAATGGTCAATGATATGTTATTTGCATTGCCCTACGGAGAAAGTGATAGTTTTCAAACTCTATTAGTATTTGACACTCGAACAGAAAAAATTATAAAGGCCATTGACTTAAATGAAGTATAAAGCCTTTCAGGATTTCTATTTAGAGGAACCTATTAAACATCTTTTGTTACACGAGCACAATGGAGTTTTGATCAGCCCGCCGTTCGCTACTGAACAATGTAAAGACTACAGTAAAATAATGTGTTTCAAAGATGGGCAACAATGGTCTATTGATTTAGATTTGCCGCCGGCCACTAGCAAGTTCAGTGGTATGGTTAGCATAGGTGATAGTGTTTGGTTTATACCGTATGGCATATGGGATAATTTTAATATAGTCGTACAACTTAAAGATTTCAAACCTATCTACCACACTATTAATATGCCAGGCAAAGGGCAGTTTTACAATGCTGCCACAAATGGGGTTACTGCATTTAGTTTTCCTTTAGGGTACGAAGATACAAGCTATGGATTGTTTATAGAAAACGATGTTGTTAACCTTGTTCCCTTTGATAGACAGAATCATATTAAACTTCATATGGGTACTGTTTATTGTAATGGTCGGTATTGGAGTGCGCCGCGAAGCGATTCGCCTGGATATGTTAATTTTGTAAGTTTCGATGGGCAGGAATTAATTAACTATCCAATTGCTGTTAAAAATCCAGAAGTTACAAGAAAGTATACAGACATAATTGTTAAAGATAATATGCTTTACAGCTTACCGTTCGGTGAGACTTCGGGTATAACTGAAGTAATCGAATTTAATACCGATACTAATCAATATCACCTGTACGATTTAAACATTCCTGACTTTGCTAAAAAATTTAATGCTGGTGTACTATTAGATGATGTTATCATTGCATTACCATACGGTGACGAATATGCGGATGACAGTAATTTAGGATTAGTATATAATATAATTACACACGAATACAAAACATTTGACATAGGAATGTCCTGGGGCGGAAAGTATCGATTCCGCTGCGGTGTTGCACATCAGGATCATGCCGTTTTTCTTCCAACCGGAACTCCGACATGTCCTGTTTTAATCATCGATAAACAAGGTAACATAGTTAAAAAAGAAATGCGTGAAGGGTGTATGCTAGGAAGACCAATATTATATAATAATAAAGTAATGGCAATGTCTTATAATATGCTAACTAAAGAACACGAACTCATAACAATAGACTAGTAATGGAAGAATACAAACACCTATACGACAACTATCTAATCAGACCGGCGAACAGCATCATGCATGATCCGTTTAGATTACATATTGCAAACAGTAACATGTTTAATGATATGTTTAATCTCAAACGACCAATTGACGTACAAGAAGAGTTCTTGAAAGTATACCCACAATGGATACAATCTAGTCAATTAAACAATTTTATAGGCCTAGAAACATTTCCTTATAGATACGTTAGTCTAGGAGTAACACAGGCCTTAGATGATTTTATCTTATTTTGTGTACAAAATTCTAAACCTATTAGATTTTTCAAGGGCGAATATCCGTATGCTAGAGAAGTAATAAACTCAAATATAAATTATATCGATGATAGCCCATTAGTAGAAGGTGATGCTGTAATACTCAGTGTACCGTTTAGTGCTACAGGCAATCTGCACCCAGATTGGTGCAAGATAATTAAAACCTGTAATGACTTAAAAATTCCAGTGTTTGTTGATTGTGCATTTTTTGGAACGTGTATGAATATTAATGTGTCATTTAACGAACCTTGTATCGATACTGTAGCATTTAGTCCAACTAAAGGACTCAACTGTGGTTACTTTAGAACTGGTATGGTTCTTACTCGTCGTAGAACTCCTGACACAACATTAGATTTATTAAGGAATTGGCATCACGGTATACACCTACACACGGCAATAGCATTAGAATTAATGAATAAATTTAGTCCCGATACTATACCAAAGACCTATAGGACTACACAGCTAACTGTATGTGAAGAATATGGACTCGAACCAACCAATACGGTTCATCTTGGATTAGGTAAAGAAGGTTGGGAACACTTTACCAGAGATGGTATCTGTAATCGAGTCGGACTACGGAACGCTATCTACGACTGCTTTCGTAAATAGATATCGCTGAGACAGTTACAACTGTCTTTTTCACATTTGATCGTAGCGGTGGGCAATTTAAAATCTCGTATCGTACCTAATGATCCACCTTGTTCACAGTTTGCTCTAAAAATATTTCCTGTAAAATCTATATTAATCATGTCAATACCAGCCCAACATTCCCAGCCACGATGTTGATTAAGTTTTTGTAACATTAAATCATTGGCTGTAACAATATTGTCATCTAATAACAAACTGCCTCGATGTATTTTGTTGTCATCGAGATTTCTAAAATACGGCCAGCTTTTAATAAATTCTTTTTGTTCAAGAGTATAGTCGGTTATTTCGTTCGTCATATTTGTTTTATCTAATATGAGCTTAGGCCAAACTGCCACGTTACTGTTATCGTATAGTTTTTTTGCTATGCCCAACATATCATCAAAGTTATCATGTCCCAGCATTAAATTAACTGCAATGGGACAAGACACTGTTTTTGATATATTGATAAAATGATCTACATCGGTGTACTCAGGATGATAACTTAAAATAATACCGTCAGTAAATTTATCAATAGTTTTAAAATATTCGATATCTCTGCTGCCGTTAGTTAAAAAACTAAAAGTATTTCCATAACTTTTTGCAAGTTCTGCAAAATCTAAAAAATGCTTCCAATAGGTAGGCTCACCGCCGCTGATTCTAAAACAGATATCTTTAAATGGTAACTCTTTATTAATGTTAGCTACGAATAATTTTAGGTCTTCCCATTCAGGCCAACCGGTACTGCCATCATTGAACATACTCGGACAGTAACTACATCGGTAATTACATTTGTTTCCTAGGTCCCAAGTGATAAGAAACCAATTTTCTTTATTCGGATTTTGATAAGTTAATTTCACGAGTTCATTGTGTTACTCATAATTAATTTTTGAGTACGTTCATTAAGTTTTACTGTTAATATTAAAGCATAGAGGTTATCACTGAAACTAAACACGCTATGATCTAACTGTGTATTCATAAAGTAAGTCCATCCTGCTTCTGGATATAGCGGACAACCGTCAACCATCTGTACGTAGTTCTCCGGACTGCAACGGCCAAACACTGTTAGCAATCTGAAGTACTCAGGACTAGTTCCTTGGAAATCTCTATGTGGTGGAAAGAATCCACCTTTGTCTATTCTTAGGAAATGCACACGACCAATGTCTGGTGTGAATACGTCTACTAATTTTTTTATTTCTGGAATAGCATGATACACCTGGGTCGGAGTTTTAAAATTTTCTTCCTTCATTTCGATATCATGATATTTTTGCATATGCCCAAAACTATTAAGATGGTAATTATCAAAGACATCACCGGTATGACTAGTTACAGGCAGTCCCCATCTATTGTTAACTGTATCTTTTTTTGCATTATACGGACACCAGCTATCTTCAAACTGTCCTAATTGTTGTTCGACAGAGTGGTGGTCGAAATGCCACTTAGTCTTAACAAAAGATCCTAAATTAACTAGGCTGTTCCATAACGCTGCACGTTCTAATTCTTCATTTGTCATAATGATTTCAAATCTATAAATGTATCTCTAAAGTTTGTTCCCCTAGTTTGATCACAAGTTTCCAAATATTCTATAGTACTAGGTAACTTATTAGACCAATCCTCTGCTAACATGTATTTTATCATACCTTCCCAACGCTCTTTACCGTATGTGGCTTGAGTAAATTCTGTTGGGGAGTGCTGTACTAAAAAATTATTAATTCGTTCTACAGCAAGTTGTTTAAGTTCTTTGGGCAATACTCGCACATTTAAGTAACTAGGATATGTTACAAGATGCATCCCAATTACACCGCCGCCATATGGTGCTAGATTTATCTTTTTAAAATTAGCTCCTAGTTTCCAATTAGCTAGTTCGTCTAGATACAGTACATTTAGTAATTGTACCGCACAAGCAATATTCACAGTAATGTGAGATTCAGTATCATCCAATCGTCTGGCGCTTTCTAACAAGTCTGACCACTTGCTTGGATATCGGATATAGTCATTCTTATCGCCAACTGCGTCAATAGACAGATTAAATTTAACTTCTTTAAAATGATGCCACAGTTCAAATAATTTCTCTGGTAGGTCTAATCCATTAGAATTATATCGAAGTACACAATTTGCGGCTGCACCACTCTCAACCATAAACTCTAGTATCTTATAATGTTCAGGGATTAGTGTAGGTTCACCACCTGCAAAATATAACTCTTTAATATGCTGTGCTTGATCCTTCATTGAGGAAAGGAATGATCCTTTCTGATACCAAGTGTAATCCCAACTAGAATCCCAACGCTGATCTGTTTGTAAATCTATTACCTTATATTTAGGATATTGTATTTTCCAATCTTTAATCCATGCACTACTATCATGAGGGCTGCACATTACACATTTAAGTTGACATAGATTACCCAACCGTAAATCAAAATAAGGAACATGAACTGGCAAACTACCATCCTCGGCAGTCCGAGATACTATTTCCTCATAGTCGACTCGTGAAGCCCACTCAGCAGTTTCCCATTGACGCTTACTATTGATCCCTGTAGCTTCTTCTCTATAGCATTTTTGACAGCTGGCTGGCATTTCGCCTTTCATCATAGTGCATCTTACATCTTTCATGTAAGAACTATTCCATACTTCTTCTATAGTATGTTGGCGTAGATTTAATTGAACACCGTTATGTTTTACTAATCCAGCATCTTTGATTTCAACAGTACCACTACCACTAGCATTAGCCGTGGCACATAGTCTCACA
>Ga0114975_10001813_pt1 | contig 14876 bp, 8 predicted proteins | sample S_130626_EF_Meta_FD_87031 | JGI IMG/M metagenome (GOLD analysis project Ga0114975, IMG submission 87031) | Freshwater microbial communities from Lake Simoncouche, Canada to study carbon cycling - S_130626_EF_MetaG | ecosystem: Environmental > Aquatic > Freshwater > Lake | place: Lake...
ATTTTTTACTTATCGTTAATAATTTTAAATCCGTTATTAATTATATGGTTATAATACGCATTCATTTCTTGCATCCTACCCGGTATTGCCGATGTTGGATTAACATTACCAAAATGCCAACCTAATGTACTTCCCCACATTTCAATATCGTTTTTTGGGTGGGGTGGTACGTAAGTATTTAAACCTAGATATTTTTGAATTGAGTATGAGAAGTGCATATCTTCACCAACAAAATCGAACCCATCAGGACGCAAATCCCTCCAAAATGAACTCAACCATTCTCGTTTAAAGAACCAACAATGACCTACAATATCAACTCTAGTGGTTTCTTCATTTGGATTGTCCCATCCCACTCTAATGTGTTGTAAATAATTATGTGGCGAATCATAAATTAAACCTATAGTACCAAGTAGCCCTTCATGTGTTTTCATAGTATTTAAACAATTTTCAAACCATTTTTTACCAGGGATAGTGTCGTCATCGAAAATACAAATATATTCACTCTTAGCATTTAATGCGTAAGCGAATCTTGCCCAAACACCTAAATTTTTATTTGATTTTGCATTTGTTAATTCATTTGTAATGTTATTGTCAAAACCTTCACTATTATTTTGCCATAACATAATTTCTTTTGGTTGTATCGTTTGGTTTTTAATCGCACTTAATTGTGTGGTTAGAAACTCAGGTCTTAAATACCCGTTTAATATTACACTTATATCATCCATAACTTAACATTTAATATTTATCCCCCCAATTACAAATCAATTCACTATAATGACCTCCCAAAATATAGTATCTTTGAAAACTTTTTGCATTAGTCCATAGATTAAGTGTTGACCCAACATCAATATATGTGTTATTTTTATTGTGTTCCCATAATTGATGAGCCAAAATATTACCGAAAGGACCACAAGAAAATAAAAATAATTTATTTTTATCATTTTTAAGTTTAATTAATTCAATTAATTCATAATTATTTTTCCATGCAGAATCCGTAACCGGATAAAATTCCTCAACTTTAAATGGTAGATTTTCAATGATTGAGGTTTCATGAGCAATTAAATGAACATCCCATTTTTTGAATTCCTCAATAAAAAATTCTTTAAAGAATTTATAATTATTATTAACAAATAAATTTGCGAACGTTATATTTTCGTCTTTTTGTTTTGAGTATTCATACATTTTATAGTGATTATCCCCTTGACAACAAGGGCAACTGATACCAACATAATAATTATCATCAGTAAATGTAAATGACTCTATTAGTTTTTCTCTGTAAAATTCATCATTATATGGTAAATATTCAAATTCGCTATTATTTATTTGTACACCTTTAATCATTTCCCATTCACCGTCAGCATATTTACTAAATGAAAAGTATTCTTTGTTTTTTAATTTTTCGTAAAATTTTTTAATTTCAATATCAAATTTTTTCATAATTTTAGAATCTTACGTGTTTAATATTTGAATATTTTGGATAAAAATAAAAACAATTATTAAGAATCGGTAGTAATTGATAGCTCCATTTCATTCCTGACTCTAATGCTGACACACCTATCTCAAAACCATCAGGGTAATTTCTAATATTATTAGCAATGGTATACCATAACATTTGCTCCCATTTTTGTTCAAATAATTTAAGTTTCCAATTGTTTTTGAAAACTAAGAATTGTTCATTAACAACATGAGCATTATCCCAAAGAGGATTTTCTAAACAATCGTAATCATAAAATTTTTCAGCATAAAAAGTTTTATCAGGATCATGTCTACCGTCACCTATTCTGGCAGGTCTTTCAAAAGCAAAATCTATTTCATTTGATTTCATATTATCAAATAATTTATATATTTTATCTTCACTAAACCCATCATGTATACCCCAATCACCATCAATGAAAATTAGGTATTCAAACTTTATGTTTGATTTTAAACAAGCTTTAAGTGATAATACTTTTAGATTTAAATTAAAAATAAAACCATTACCTTCCATTTCTAACGGATATGAAATTCTTAAATTAAAATCTTCTAATGTGGTTATATTTAACTTGGGATATCTTATTTTAAATTCATCATAACTTAAACCAGTATGTTCGGTTAATCTTTCTAAATCATTTTTTGTTGTTGTTATATTGAAATAACAATTTTTTGTTATATCATGTAACTCACTATAAAATTTTAAACTATCCCCAAAATACGGTTCATTAATCGAAAGTGTTGTGATGAAATATTTAAAGTTATTCTTAAATTTTGTAGGTAAATTAAATTCGGATAAAAACTCTATACATTTAACCCCGCTTGGTTTTGTTGGGTTATCAAATTCATCTAACTGCATACCAATAAAAAATTCCTCGTCATCTCTTGGGATGTATGTTTCTAATTTATCATAACCAAAATATAAAACATTATCCTCGTTTTTGTTGATCATATATTTTTCTAGTATATCTTGGTCAGCACCCCAAACTAAGTTGTTAGACGAAATATACTCATTAAAGTGTTTTTCAAATTCAGGTAATTTTCTCCTTATCCCAAATAGTCCGCTTGGGTATGGTGAGTGCCATGGGTGGTCTCTTATAATAAAATAATCTTCGTTATTTTTTTCCCATTGTCTAATATACTCAACCTCTCTATTTGACATACGACTATCTAAGTCTCTTGATAATGTCATACCATCGTTTAAGAAAGATAAAAATCTCCAAAAAAATGGAAAATCTTCTGATGGTCTACCCCCAATAGTTATGTTAGAAACATCAACCATTATCGCCCCTTTATCTTTTAGTTTTTTAAGGAATTCGATTCTAAAATTATTAGGGTGGTAATAGATTATAGTATTCCAATCAGGAAGTAATTGATTGTTTAGTAAAACATTTTTTTCGGCTCCAACATAATACTTTAAATCAGTACCAAACAAACTAAATGATATGTACTTACCGTTTTCATTTACAATTTTTTTAATTGTTGATTCAGATTCAGTGTCATTGTTTGATGGATTATAATTTAAATTCCAAGCTAGTAATCTATCCTTATGTGTTTCATAAAAACATTTATACCCTTTAGAATTTAAAATGGTTATTAATTCCTCTCTGGTTGTAAATTTAATATCTTTTGGTGTTTCCGTTAAATTTGAATTAATAATATTATTAACTACTGTCATATCCCAACACTCCGCAAAAAATACTTTTGGTGTGTGTAAATTAATAATTTCTTTAATAATGTCATTATCATATCCTTGCGTGCTAATAAAATAAACATCAGGTATTGATTTAAGGTTGTTTTCCACGAATTCACCAATAGTTTTAGTTTTAACTTTTATTGGTGACCATTCATTAGTTTCTGGTTTATCATCATAATACACACCTTTAATATATGTACTTTGACAACCTTTATTATCAATATGAAAGAATTCTGAATAGAATTCATCGTTAGGTATAATTGAAAAATTATGTAATTGACAATTTTTATATTTAATTCTATTAATCTCTAATTGATTGAAAGCCGATTCAACAGGCTCAATAAAATGACCATTATCATTTATGTTTATAAATTTACTTGGTAAATCCTCATGACTTTCACAATCATGAGATCCTATTTGAACAAATTCAATTTCTTGCTTATCTTCTCTTATTTTTTTAATAATAGAAGACATCATATTCATAATACTATTAAAATCCGATTCCATAATTAGTGTTTAATTTTTTTATTGCCATGTTGTTGTATGAAAATGGATTGAATATGTATTTTCTTTACTATAACTTCTTATATGTTCGATATCTGTATTAGTGAAATTTCGTATCATAAATCTATCTTCTAAAGCGAAAGGATAAAATTCAGAACCAATAAAATTTTTGTAGTTACACCCCCATTGATTATTTAATACTATATTGCTTAAATAATAAGGTCCAGTTTCATTCATAACCCTATCAATTTCATGTCGACCTATTGGGTTAATCATAGATAAACCATCTAAATATTTTTTACAAATTTCGTTGTTTGGTTTAGAGCCGACAACCCCCATCCAAATTTCTCGTGGGGCTAATTCATGAGTTCCGGTAAAAAAATCATATTCTAATAAATCATCAAATTTTTTAATTTGTAGATTATCATAATCCATATAAATACCACCATATTTGTACAATATTTCGAATCTAAGAATATCTGATTTAGATCCTAAATTTTCCATACTTTCAAATAAAGTTTGATTTATTAAATCAAAATCAATATTATGTTCATTCCACTCAATTACTTCGTAATCATAACTTATTTTTTTTATTTCATTTACGAAATAATCGAATATAATCGGTCTTTCCCCTCCAACCCAAATTAAATGTATTTTTTTAGGTATACTCATACATTTATTTTTACAAATTCCCCGTTATTCTCTCACACCATCCCTTAGATGTAGAGTATGGCCAAACAACCCAATACTTTGGTTTGTGTGATGTTTGGAATTCTCTCCAAACTTTACAATACCCATCAGGATCGTTTTTCATTCTGTTGATTTCGCTAGCGTCAGCATCTTTTCTAAAGATTGTTTCGTCATTCTCATCGTGGAAAGCAACAACCCAATATTCATAATCAGTTTCAGTAACTTGTGAATATCCAATATCAATACAATGTTTGAAGATTTGTGCGAAACTATTTTTCCAATCCTCTTCATTATCAAATGTGTATGGATTAGGTGGATAGTTTTTATCTATTGTGTATTGTTGAATTGCTCTTTTTTCAAAAAGTAATCCTGAATATTTTTCATAATCTTTTAATGTTCTCTCAGTTCCGAATCCGTAAATACCAAATTCATCGGGGTTGTATTTTTCACCGTCCATTGAGAATAGTTTTCTATTTTTGTCGTGAGCTATACTATTTTTTGTACCCCAATCTTTATCGTCATCCCACTGCTTTGTTCTACCTTTTCTTGTATATTCGTGCCAAATCAAATGTTTATGTGGGTGAAATAAATCATACCCGTGGGTATATGCTCTTGCCGCGATTGAGATTTCTTCTCCGTGGAAATAGAACTCAGGGTCGTGCTGAACTTCTTTTGAGAATTGACCTAACGTAAATCCGTAGTGAGCCGAGTAGAATCTTGCCGTAACGGGTTCTGTCATAGTTTCCCAACCTGGAATTGATTCAGGTAAGAAGAATACCGCCCCTTCGGGAATGAATCTATCGAATGCCATTCTCCAAGGTTCTTGGACTCTCTCTGCCGGATCATTTTCAGGATTGAATGAAGAAACATATCCTGTCAATAAAGGTTTCTTGTGACCTTTCTTTTGAAGTTGTTTAATCATCTTAATCATCTCATCGTCCCAATTTGGAGCAAATCTCATATGAGAGTCAATTTGTAGGGTATACTCCTCGTCTCTATATAATTGTTGTAATTGGTTTCTCGCCCAACAAGCCCCTCTTGACTGATCATAAGGAATGTCCAAAATTCGGAATCTCTTATCCTTTTTGTAAGGAGTTAAGTCATCAAATTTATCGTCGGGGTGGAATTGTCTCGCAATACCAAATACTAAATTCTTTGGTTTCTTCGCATTTTCGATTGCCGATTCTATTGTCGGTATTAATTGGGGGTCTCTGTAAGACGCTATTTGAATAAAAATCTTCATACTATTAATCTGTTTTAAACAAAAAATAGTATGAAGATTTTTTAAATAAAGTTAAATCTTAAATTAAATAAAATAGTTATTGTCTAATACCGTAAAACTAGGTGCCGTGGTACCAGAACCTATTAAGGTTGGTGGTGCGGTTGTTGGTTGTCCGTTAGCTGATATTTGTGTTGCGGTTATTTTGTATTTTGTATTATCAGAATTATCTATATAAGAAAAGTTATACACATAATTATATCTAACATAATTGTTTAATGATGTTGATCCCGAATTTTCATCAAATGTATAGTTAGTAATGTTAGGACAAGTTGTTGCGGTTTGAGCTACTCTAACTCCGTAATTTCCAGGTGTTCCTGTTAATGGGAATGTTTTATTCTCATATTGGTACATTGATATTCTATTAAATGTTTGTGCCGTGGTTATAGCTCCACTATCATTTTGTAAAATGGATTGATAACTCCAAGGATTTTCATTACGAGCAAGGAAAACATCAGGGTTTAGAGGAGTAAATGTATATCCATTAATACCTGTATCTTGAAAAGCATCTAAAAACGATTGGTTAATCACCTCTTTCTGAATACTAAAAACATTACCTAATTGATTACAAGTTGGATCGGCATTAGGGGGGAATCTATTTATTATTAAATTTTCATCGGCAGCAAAATTAAGTCCTTTTATTACCAGCTTTGTATAAGTTATGGGATCAATGTCACTTGTAACAAATTGGCAATAAGTGTTGTTTGCCGCAAACGTGTACTTTGTATCATTATTCCTTAATAACGCATTATAAGCTAAATTTGTGTTGTTTTGGTCCACTGTTAGTGCGTCATTCCAACATGTTCTACGTACAATGCTATTAGCAGAAACAATTCCTATCTTAGCTATGTATGGTAGGTGAAATGATATTGTGGACCAATATGCACTATTGAGCGGATCATTATTATTATATATACCTGAAACCTCCGCCTGCTCAATTGTACTATTGAAACTGTCATATATATCATTCATCCATTCATACCAACCGTTGCCTGGTTTAACTTGTGCATCTATTGTTATATATCTAGCAGTTGTACCATCACCAGCAGTTAAGGTGTAGACTGAAATTCTGACTGTTTGAGTTCCAACGAATGCCTCCACACAAGCTGGTTGTATACTACCTAAAGAGTTATATGACTGAATACTACAAGCTCCGGGAAGTCCACCATTACCCGAAATTAAATTAATTGTTTTATTGACGGACCCGTAAGCGTTCCCAACGGATGCGGACCCTGAACCTGAAAAAATATATTTATATAAATCCTCATTAATATCCGCATTTGTGGGACATCCTGAGACGCTAAACGTTATTTGTGTGGATTGATTATTTCCGGTAATAGCACTAATAGAGGACTGTACTATCTTATAATTTGTGTAATCTCTAGTTAAAGCACACATTTCACAATCAAAAGCGCCTAATTGGGTGAAACAAAACGTAAAATCTGTTGGTGCCGTTCCTTGTGGAGTTATTTCAAATAATAGTACGTCACCCGGATTTCTTGTTAACCCTGTTAAACATAAAACTTTTGTGAATGATCCAGCACCACCAAAAGTTTTATAATTTATATTTGATGATGTCATATCAAACTCAGTATTTAAAGGTGTTAACCCCGCAAAACTACCAATAGTAATTGATTCAAGTGGTATTGGAGTTAAGTAACTGGCACCTGAGAAATAAATTCTTAAAAGGTCAGCCTGAAGACCCCCATCTAATCTAAACGGTACATATTTAGTTCCACCTGAAAGTTGTACTAAACCTGCTGATGATTGTGTTCCGTTAATATTTAAATCAAGACAGTGTTGGTATGGTGCCGGAGCCGCACTACCATTACCTATTGTATATGGCGAAACAACAAAAGGACTATTTTGAAAACAATCGCCGTAAGCACCATAAGTACTGTTATAAACAATATTATTGATTTCAATTTCTTTTATAACCGGTCTATATTGACCAGGATATAAATATGGAGATGTTGAACCTGTTAACGGATGTTGTACTGTTGGTGTAGCATAAGATGTTCCAAGTCCACTTGTGAATTGTAACTGAGTACTTCCAGTACCGGGTCCGTACCACTCCAAATAAAAATTGGATATATTATTATCACATGATCCTGTGAGATATCCGAGAGATAGTTGCCCAATACTCGGATTGGTCGCGTTACTGAATCCAAGGTTATCACACACTTCACATATATTGAAAGCCCCAACTCTTAATGTTACACAACAAAACGGTGATGTGGTACTGACTAACCTTATAAATGTTGTATTATCTGGCACTCCTGTTAATGTATAAGGACAATTATTCGGAACCAAATTTGATACGAGTATTGGCAACCCAATTGGTGCGGCATAATTGTCGGTGTTAGAGTAAGCGTTCATAGAGGGTCCTAAATTGGTATCCCCGGTAAAAGTTAAACATATAGATACTTCCATAATTTTTTATTTATAAATAGTTTTATTTTTTGTTTTATTTTTTGTTTTATTTTTTTTATTAAATAATTTCAACATCAACCATCTTCATTTTACGATTACACGGGAAAATATGAACTTGTAAATTTAATTTTTTTAATATTATGTTATTTAATTCATTGGCGTTAAAACCGGTTTCCATCACAATCACATCATAATCGGATTCATCATCCCAATCACCCCAATTAAAACTACCATATACATACATAATTAAATCTTTGTTTAAATATTCACATATTTCTTTTTTTATTTTCATAAAATTTTCTTGGTAATTTTCAGGTAAATCTGAAAATGATTTTAATAATCCCCTACGTTGACGAACTCTGTCTTTCTTTATCATCATTCTATTACTACGTTACCTACTAAATTAATATCACAACAGGTCATACTTCTATAATATACTTTAGATCCCTCATGTAATATTTGATTTTGAGTATAAATGAAAGGGCTTGTTTGCCATTCGTCACCTATGGATATACTGAATGAGTCTGTCGAGGGGTGTATTATGTAGAACCCAGACTGTGAGTTATTACCTAAATCTCTACCGACTAGTGATATTTGCGCCCTATAATTAGTTAAACCTAAAGTTGTGAACGTACTATTTAAAAAATCAACAAAGTTGGTGTAAGTAAATCCTGTAGTGATTGGAATACATGAAGGGGGGTTTTTAGTAAATTCCCCCGGAATTGCTGCAGGAACTATATTAATATTATTAAATGTTACCGCACTTAATAATGGGGGTCCTGTAACATATTCAACACCATTAACTATTAGACTATCAATATAAAAGGTAAATGCGGTAACAGTTATAGGAGGATCATCGTAAGTTGAGCACTCGGAAAGATACTCATAAATGTAATATGGATTCTCAACCATATTATAAAAACAAGCGGTTAATGGAACTACTCGTATCGATACGGGTATATATAAACAACTTGTTGATACCGGATCCCTCATTAATACAGTTGTTGTTCCGTCAGGAATTCCTGTTAGGATGAATGGACAATTTTCATTTGTTATCTGTGAAACTAATTTAGATGTGAATATCGTTGAATATCCATTTATATTAGAATAGAAATTTATTGTTGGTCCCAATGTGGTTGTTCCCGTATGTGCTAAACAAGTATAAGCTGAAAATGGCATATTTTTTTATTTAAAAATTTAAGTTTATGTAGGACTGTATACTCCACCTGTCATACAAGTATTAATACATGTAAATGGTAAAGGTATTCCAACATAGGTAAAGGTATCTCCGGTAGTGTATACATACTCACCATCACATTGACTACAAGTAAGCCTATCATTAGAACAACATTTACTTATCGTTCTGAAGTATGTGTCTCCTGATATGGAGGGTGAATTAAGTGATGTTAAAACATATTGTGGTGACGCGCAACTGGTCGTGGCGTCATACGCATCGTTCCAAAATATCCCGTCCGTTGACCATTGTATTGAAATGTCACAACAAGTCATACAACTTGGTTGATTAACATATACCGTCCATGTTCTAAAAGATAAGTAAGTTCCTGTAACGATACTTGTTATTGTTACCGGACAACAACAATCATCAGGTGTTGATCCCGTAATACAATCATTACAATCACCATCTTTATAAAAATTATCATAGGTTGCGTTTGTAACCTTAATTCCGACTTCTGTTCCCAAAATATTATAACATGATGTTACCCCATTAACTACTATCGAGATAGTACTGGTTAATCCAAAAGTTACCAATTGGGTGTATTGGAAATAAGTCATTCCTTGTACCTTAAAGCTGCCAAGCGCTCCGGTACAACAATTTTGACCTGAAAAATAGTAAGCGCAAGGTTGTTCCGTAGTTAAACACGAATTACAACCAGGTCCGTAATTTTCAACATACTCATAAAACTCATCAATTATTTCTGTTGTAGGTCCAAGTATTCTATAACAATAGTTATTAGCACCATCGGATAAAGAAACTACGTCGTTTAATGATAATGCGTCATATGTCACAGTATACAACCCATAAATACCAATATTAAGATATGTATTATCACAACAATTTTGACCTGAGAAATAATAAACACAAGGTTTATTTTCAAAAGTACACTCCAAACAACCATTTTCAGTTCCGTAATTATATGAAAATTCCATAAATTCAACACCACCAACCGCAGGTCCGAGTATAGTGTAACATAATGTTTTATTTTCGCTATTAATAACCGATAACGTATTACCAACAAAAATTGAATCGTATTGAACTCCATTTAGACCAAATGCACCTAAATTAACAAGTTCCCCCTGATTACAACAACTTTCACCTGAGAAATAATAAACACAAGGTTTATTAATGTTCATACAAGTATTACATCCGTTTTGCCCATAATCATCAACTAATGTATAAGGTGAAACAGGTCCAGATGCTGGTCCTTTTATTTTAAAACAGAATCTATTTATTCCATCATTAGTTACGGAAACTACATCATTAATTTCCAGTAAAGCATATTCCAAATATGTTAAATTAGATAGCCCAACTTGAACAAACTCCCCATTACAACAATTTTCACCTGAGAAATTATAAATACCCGCAAATGTTGGTGTAACCGTTGGTGTAATTGTTGGCGTAATTGTTGGTGTTGGTGTTGGTGAATCCGACACCCTTGGCGCTAAATTAAATTTATCGTTTAGACAACTACTCACCTGTGACATTCCATTAACTAAATTTGTGGAATTTGTCATTGGTGTTATTGTATATGGAGGATTTGCTCCAATATTATATATGTCCCCAAGACCATCAGTGATATATATATTACCACCTGATTCGAATATTCCTTGGGGGTTAGATATATTTGGTGATAATGGAATATCAATCTCAAGTGTCCCTATGGGGTAACTATATTGGGTTATGTAAAACGTTGACGCCGACAATGATAATATTAATAATTTATTAGTGGTTGTTAATAATAGATCGTAGGTATATATTCTATTCGTCTCAAGATAGAAAATAGTTGCCTCAGTATTTGTTGTTAAATTTAATTCAACTATTCTTTTAAGTCCAGGAAGTTGTCTCGCCGATATTAGAGTTGTACTATTTTTTGCGAAAATCCCACCAAATAGTCCACTTGTAAATGTATGTCCGGTAATGTATGTTGCGGTAAAAGGTGATAAAGTTATGCTCCACTCATATACGTTTTGAGCTTTAATTGTAAATAATCTACTTATCGTATGAGCAATATCGTTAGGTGACGCCACAAATCCAGGAATAGTTAATGGCGTGTTAGTATCGGTTGAGTAATTATATGCCGTTACTCCTGTGTTATTAACATATAATACATCGCAAGTTCCAACACTTATAGCGTTAGTAGGTGTTGGTGTTGGTGTCATTGTTGGTGTTAGTGTTGGTGGTGGTGATGGTTGTGGTCCAGTACAATCGTCACAATTAAAGTAAGGCCCACTTATTGTCGTTGCGGTGAAATCATTTTCAACAAAACAATTAATACTATCAATTACGGTAAAGCAATTATTTGGGGGGTATTCTAATCCGATTATTCTGTTCGCTGAATATGTTATTGAATTGGCGGTAAATGACGTAAATGAACCTCCAACAATAACTTTATTACTACCATTTTTACAAAGAGCAACTATTCCACCACCTGTACTATTCATTGTTTGTAAAATGTTTCCTGATGAATCAATTAAATATATTGCATTATTATTTGGTGAGGTTGAACACGCTGAAAGTATATTACCATTATTTAATAAAAGATTAGGGGATATAGGTCTTATGGGGTTAATCGAAGCCAAAGTTTGAGCGTCAAAAGTATTATCAATTGACCCGTTATAATTAAATCTAACTAAGTTATTTATTGGGAGTCCATTGACTAAGCTAAAAAGTCCTCCAACAAGTATTTTACCGTCAGGTTGTATTTGTATTGTCATATCTTTTATGTCAAAACTAGTAAAATTACCTGAAAATGAGAAATCGATATCTCCATTTGCCTCTAGTCTAACAATACCTCTAGCGGTAGTACCCTTGTATGTTTCAAAGTTTCCAACAACAATTATTCTACCATCTGATTGTATTTTAACGTCAGTAGGTGGATTGTCAAAACCAGACCCGACTACAAAGGTATTATCTATAGTTCCTCCAGTTGTTAATCTTACAATTCTAGGACTACTAATTCCACTATATGTTGTGAATCCTCCAACAACAACCGCCTTATCGTCACTTTGTATACTTATAGCCGTTGCGGTATTATTTAATCCACCATTTTCACCAAAATAACCAATTAAAGCACCTGTGTCTTTAACATCTATAATATTAGTCCTAGTTTGATACGAGTATTGTGTAAAATTACCAACCGCAATTATTGAACCGTCATTACCTTCTGTTTGAAAATATCTTTCTCCGAGAGACGTAACAGTTTGTCCATATATTGGTGTTGTAGTAACATTAAAACCGCTATTAAAATTATTATTCCAAGAACCATCACTATTGATTTCTACCATAGAATAAGCCTCGTTTCCATTATAAGCGCTAAACCTACCTCCAATTAAGTGAGAACCAAACCCATAATTCAATTCTATAATTGAGTTAACACTTGTTGCACTATATCCGACAAATCCTGTACCATATACAAAATCACTATCGTAACCAATAAATGACGGAGCGTCAGGAAATCCATAAACAGAATCAATTATTAAATTAGTTTCAGAATATGCGGTTAATATTAATCCTGATACCGTACAAGAACTTAAAACGTATATATTACTAAAACTGTTTGCCGTAATACAGTCATTACAACCATTGTATCCTGAATACACAATTGTAACCGCGATTTGTCCTGATGTTTTAGTAGTTCTATTATAACATTCGCCATTATACAGAAAAGATGAAATCTCATCCACTTCGTAGTAATAAATTTGGTCTCCACGACAACATGGTTCCGCAATATATTGTTGGAGACCACATACACCTTCACCATATCCGGCATTTAACGCATCCACGCAATTTTCATAACTTGGCCCACTGTAAATAGTATTATCAAGAGGAATACAACTCGGATCAACATTAGGGTCGCAGATTCTTGTAAGGCTATAAGGATTACTACCAACAGAGTCAATAATTACTGTACCGGCGGAAAATGATGGAGATGGGATTATATAAAATGGTACTTCCGTTACACCATCACAACAAAGTGTAAATATCCAAGTTTCAGTACAATCGCTATATGTCTGCTTACAAGTTAAACAATCACCAACCCCGAATTCATTATCACTAAAACTATAAACTCCCGATGTTGTACTTGCCGATGATGTTAAATAATAACATTTTGCTGACGCATCATTCGGTCCTTGGTATGAAACAATATCTCCAACTGAGAAATTAGCCGCATTTATATTAAACACTATTTCCTGAGTTCCAGTACAACAATCTAAAAATATTCTAAAATCACAATTTTGTGGATACGAAATATCACACGCCTCACAATCAGCGTTACTGGGACTTTTCACCGGATTGCCGAAGAATTGAGGAATAAATGATTCTAACCAAGGTATTTCAGTAAAATATACACAAACAGGATTACTATTAGGAGTGCTTGAGCTGGCTTGAGTTAATGTAGTATTACCAGACACAAAACCAAATGAGTAGACAGTTCCGAATTGAGTACCACTCCCTATTGGTTTTAGATACACAACATATTCCGTTTCTCCTGAGCAGCAATCTAAGAAAATAAACGGACACCCTATAACTTCAAGACACGCCGCACAATCTGTATAATCAAAATTAGGATGTTGTTCGTTGAATTTATATCCATATGCTACCTCAACCGCTTTATAACAATTACCATTTGCTAAACTAACAACAGTATAACCCAACTCCCAACCATTGTTAGTGTTAATTTGAAAGTATTTTACGTCTGTTTCAGTACAACAATCAACAAATTTCCATACTTGTATCTTAGGTAATGAAGTTGGTGTCTGAGTTGGTGTAGTTGTTATTGTTGGTGTAGTTGTGATTGTTGGGGTCTGAGTTTGTGAATTAGTTGGCGTTTGTGTGTTAGTCGGTGTCTGAGTTTTAGTTTGAGTAGGAGTCTTGGTAGGAGTCTTAGTAGGAGTCTTGGTTGGTGTTTGTGTAGGTGTTGGTGTAGGTGTTTGCGTTTGTGTAATACCAGTGAATCCACAAATATTAGTATATTCTGCATTACAATCAACGCAATTATTTTTATCTATAGCAACACTCAAAGCTCCATATAATGTCGGAGCTACAGATACAACGGTAAAACATCCTTGAACAAATCCGCTAAATGGTGCGGATCCCGGTACATTAAATGACATATGGTATGTATCACCAACAGATAATCCCGCCAATACAATATAGTCAGTTCCACCTGAAGTTAAAAGATATGTACCACCCGATAAGTTATCACAACAAGCACTGAACGAGAATACTGGTAATTTTGTTGGTGTAACGGTTCTAGTTGGCGTTATTGTTGGTGTTTGAGTTTTAGTTGGTGTCTGTGTTTTAGTTGGTGTTCTGGTGGGTGTGTTAGTTGCGGTATTTGTTGGTGTCTGAGTATTGGTGGGTGTTATAGTGTTAGTTGGTGTTATTGTTGGTGTTTTAGTTGGTGTCTGTGTTGTTTGACCTGACGTTGGAGTAGGTGTTTGTGTTGGTGTTTTAGTTGGTGTTATTGTTGGCGTTTGAGTTTTAGTTGGCGTAGGTGTTTGTGTTGGTGTTTTAGTTGGTGTTATTGTTGGCGTTTGAGTTTTAGTTGGCGTTGGTGTAGG
>Ga0114975_10001814_pt1 | contig 14871 bp, 15 predicted proteins | sample S_130626_EF_Meta_FD_87031 | JGI IMG/M metagenome (GOLD analysis project Ga0114975, IMG submission 87031) | Freshwater microbial communities from Lake Simoncouche, Canada to study carbon cycling - S_130626_EF_MetaG | ecosystem: Environmental > Aquatic > Freshwater > Lake | place: Lake...
GTGTTGTACAAAAGGGATGGGAAACAGTTTAAGTAAGTCTTTGTAAATCTTTGGGGGCAATAATGAGGGCAATTGCATTTTTTAAGCGTTACCTCACGCGTAACAGCGTCGTCTCCGGCTTATGGGGCGACTCTTCTTTATAATAATTTCATGAAGTACCTAATCTCGGTAATTGATCATCTGAAGAATCCAGGCACCGCTGCCGAAATGGTCGAAATCGACATGTTCAACGATTCCCTGCGAGCAAATGGACAGTGGATATTTGCTTGGGGATTACAACCCCCCGAGACTGCAACAGTTATTGATAACCGCAATGATGCAAATATCAGCACAGGTAAACCATTGTTTGATGCACAAGAGAATTTCAGCGGATTGTGGCTAGTAGAGGCTGAGAGCGCTGAAGTGGCTGAAAGGTTGGCGCATTCGGCTTCAAAGGCGTGTAATAGAAAAGTTGAACTTCGCCCAATGCATTAGGGGTAGATATAGATCTCGTTAAGGATTTCGTAGTACTTTAATTTTTCTCACTTCCGGCTTGTAGGGCGACTCTTTTTAGTTTTACTCTTTAAAGATAATTAGTAGAAATACCGCCGTCGAGCACGATGACCTGCCCGGTAATCCATGACGCTGCATCGGAGGCGAGGAAGCAGGCAAGCCCTGCTGCATCTTCTGGAACTCCAAAACGTCCAAGTGGTACACGATCTAACCGGATCTGGCGCGCCTCGGGATCTGGAAAAAATTTCTCAACGTGCGCAGTCATAATTGGTCCTGGTGCCAGCGCGTTAACGCGGATATTTTTACTACCAAGTTGCACCGCCATCGAGCGAGTCAGTGATGAAATTGCACCCTTGCTCGCTGCGTAAGCATCTTGCGGGTAGGTGCATCCGATTACCGCAAGAAATGAACTCATGTTTACGACAGCACCGCCACCTTCCTTAGCAATGTGTGGAACTGCGTACTTCGAGCAGAGCATAGTGCTGTGTAAGTTGATGTTGCTTATGAAGTGCCACTGGTCGATGTCTGCATCAAGAAATGATTTATCTTGGTGCGGCATAATCCCAGCGTTGTTAAATAAGGTATCTAATCCACCAAAAGCTTCAACTGCTTTACCAACTGCTCTTTGAACTTGCGCTTCATCGCCCACATCGGCGATGATGGCAACGGCTTGACCACCTTGCTCTGTGATCAATCGGACGGTCTCTTCAGCTGCTTCGGTATTGATGTCGACTACTGAAACCATTGCACCTTCACGTGAGAAGAGCAGACTACTTGCGCGCCCCAATGCGCCTGCGCCACCAGTAACAAATATCCGCTTGCCCTCCAAATGTTTCATGCGCTTGCGCCCGATGGGAAGCCATATAACTTAAGTGCGTTATCACGCAGAATCATTTCGCCAGCACGGCGTGCTTCATCGGAGCTTAGATCGCCATCCGATACTAATTCACCAAGAACGGTTCCAATCGCGCGTCGACCTTCGTGCGCACCGATCCAATGAAGTTCGGGCACCCGGACTCCATCAGAGCTGTACATAAGTTTGGTGAACGGCGCAGATCCAAGTGCGGCGCGCGTTACCGATGTCATCTCACCGACTGATAAAAATGGAATTCCATACGAAAGATCGAGGTAGGCATTTCCATATACTGATGCAAGATAGGCACCCTCGCGAAAGTATGGCCAGCAACTATGCAGCAAAACAACTGGCATCGACCGATAGGCCGGCTCCTCAAAGATGCTACGTAACTCCAACGGTGATGCCTGGCGAAGGTCGACATCTGGATCGCCGTACCCGACATGGAATTGAACCGGTAATTCCTGCGCAGCTGCTGCTTCAAATGCTAAGTGCAACAAAGTATCAAGGAGCGGTTTGTGGCCAAGACGTACGGTGCCACTTGATGTGAACTCTTTCCGTGCCTGGTTAAATGATTCCTGCGCCTCTTTTATTGACCAACGCTGGATCTGCAAACCCGTGCGGTAAGCCGCGATGCTCTTGAAACCAACAAACCCTGCACTTCTAACATTGGAAAGTAATTCGCGGACGGCTCCCATGAAGTCGTCGTATGAGCCATGTTCCGTGATTAGTTTTTGAAATGCCACTTCCAGGCGCAGCAACGCCACGTATTGGCTACCGCTGGCAGTTTTAAATGCATTCACATTCATCGCATTTTCTGGCGCAGGATAGCCAGTATCAATTACAACGCCACCGATTGCGGCATCATGGAACAAGCGATTAACAAGGCTCTCAACGCCTTGTTCTTCACGGACGCGCAAGACCTCTTCTTCGGTTGTAACACCGTAGAACGAACCCATTGCCCTGATAAGGCGACGATAAAATGCCGTTTCAGCAACATGATGTGTGCAAATCTGCGCATCCGGAGATTCAGTGAAGAAGCTTCGAAAAATGGCGATCTCATTCTGCTGCACCGCTTCAATTGAGTGACAGTGGTTATCTACTACGCGGACATCGCTTAAATCAATTATTTTTGGCATTGTAATTAGAACCGGTAGAAGTGGTTGCGGATCTCAAATTCCACATCTTGTGCTGCAAATGCCTCAGCTTCGGATCTGCGAATTGCTAGATAGCAACGGGAGAGCAGATCGCCCATAGTGCTGAGAAGGAAATTATCCTTCTCTAGTTCATCTAGCGCAGCAGCCATTGTTGTCGGAAGAGGACGGACCTTGCCACGTTTAAGTTCTTCAGGCGACAAACGTGTTGGGTCGTGTTCGCACGGTTCGCCCGGTTCTAATTCGCGTTCGATTCCATCTAATCCGCAGGCAATCAGCGCGCCTAAAGAAAGATATGGATTGGCGCTTCCATCGGATGTTTTAAATTCGATGTTGTAACTCTGTTCTTCGCGTTTGTAGAACGGAGAGCAAACGCGCAGCGCTGCTTCTTTATTATCAAACCCCCAGGCAGTCGTCGCCGATGCCCAAGCGCCCGGCTTCAATCGGCGGTAAGAGTTGTAACTCGGAACCGTCAGAGCGACAAGCGCTGGCAAGTGCTCGGCAATTCCGGCGATGAAGTGTCGCCCAATTTTAGAAAGACCACGTTCTGCATTCTTGTCATAGAGCAGACTGCGCTTTCCTTCCAGATCCCAAAGACTGAAGTGCACATGTGCACCACTGCCGATCTGGTCTGGGTAAGGCTTGGGAGCAAACGAAGCGAGCAGCCCATGTTGTAGCGCAACGCCACGGATGGTGTCGCGGAATTTCATCTGGTTATCGGCAGCGCCCAACGCATCGGTATGTTTGATTGAAATCTCTTGCTGTCCCGCGCCGTATTCATTGATTGCTTGCTCGGCAAAAATTCCTTGCGTTTCTAGCGCATCTACCATTTCGACCATGAGTTTGGCGTTAAGGTCATGACCGATCGGACTGTAAACGGGTGCGTGATCAACAAAGTCAAAGGGTGTGTAACGTCCATTTTCTTCGCGCGCTAAGTAATATTCATTCTCGAAAGTCGCCTGCACGGTCAGTCCGAGGCCAGCTGCCCGCGCGATTACATCCTTCAAGTAAGAACGAGGGCACGCACCCCAATTAAGTCGGTCATGACCAAGTTGATCACAGAGGATGCTTGCGCTCGCTGGTACCCACGGCAACACGCTAAATGTTTCAAGGTCGGGTACGAGTCTTATCTCACCGACCGGTTCCATTCCTTCGACATGTATTAACTGTTCAAGCATGTTGATCGACATCTGGGCACGCGTCAAGCTAACGCCTTCAAGAAGTTTGTGTTCGAGTTGTGCAACATGAATTGCCTTTGTGCGAGCGACGCCACTGACGTCGCAGTACTCGAAACGAATTAACTTCACGTTAGCTTTATGCGCTGCAGCAACAATTTCTTGAATATTCATGTTCACAATCTTTCCGCGTCAGGCCCAAGGCCTAAAGCATCACATCTCCACCGTTGGGACCCAACGTTTGGCCGACATAGTACGAACCATCAGAGGAGGCTAGTAGTAGAGCCGTCGGTGTCACCTCATCGACAGTCCCAAAGCGACCGATTGGTAACTCTGCAAGTTTGGCACTACGCCATGCTTCTGTCTCGCTGGCTAGCAGCGGAGTTTCGATAGGGCCAGGTGCGATCGCATTTACAAGAACACCGCGGCGAGAAACCTCACGGGCAAGCGCCTTGGTGAAGCCAATAACTCCTGCTTTGCTCGCTGAATAATGCGCGACTGCGCCACCGCCGATCTGGCCAAGTTGCGAAGCAATATTAATAATCCGGCCGTCACCACGTTCTAGCATCTGTCCAATCAGAACTCGCGTACAGAGAAAGGTGCCACGTAAATTTGTATTAACTACGCGATCCCAATCCTCAATTGGCATATCTTCGAGAAGGGACTCGGTGAAGATTCCAGCGTTGTTTACCAGAATATCAACGCGACCAAAGTGTTCAAGTGATTGTGCAGCCATTGCACGCACGCTAGCTTCATCGCTGACGTCGGTACGAACGAAGAGCACCTCGCCCCCAAGTTTTTTAATTGCAGTGATTACTTCAGATGCCTGTGCCTCAGTAACCAGATCAGCAATAACAATGTTGGCGCCTTCGCTAGCAAATGTTATGGCGATGCCTTTGCCGATACCCGAGGCTGCACCTGTGATCACAGCAATGCGGCCTTCGAGCTTTCTCATTTATTTTCTCCTCGGTTGTGAGCCGGATGGCTCTCCCAAACTGCGTTGATCTCTTCGGCATTAGCTATGTCGAATCGATGTCGCATCAAGAACATAGATGCATCATGCTGCTCTCTGTCGTCGCTACCAACTGCATCTGCAGCAATGACAACATAGTGATCATTAAACATCGCATCACGCGCCGTTGATTCTACGCATCCTTCTGTAGTACAACCGCCGACAACGACTGTCTTGATTCCATTGCTTCGAAGCAGTAGCTCCAAGTTGGTTCCCCAAAAGGCACTTGATCTGTACTTGCTCACAACGAGTTCGCCCGGAAGAGGTGTGAACTCTTCAACGAATTGATAGCCTGGAGTGCCGGGAACGGTATAACGCAATGGCGGCGCATCTTGACGCGCCACACCATGCATGCGCAAGTTAAAGCGAATCTGTGAGGCAGAGTCGCTCATTCTTCCGGCCAGCGCTGTGTTTTGGATATGTACAACAAGCACCCCATTGCGACGAGCGGCGGCTAACAATGTCGCTAGTCGCGGGCGTGATTCGGCGTACATCGAGAGATCAATTCCGAGCTTGCCGAACAAGCCGCTCGGGTCGACAAAGTCGTATTGCATATCGACAATGAGCAGCGCTGTATGTGCGGGGTCAGCGAGTTCGGCAAGTTCGGTAAAGACCTCTTTACCGTCGAAGTCGATCAAGTTCTCAGTCCTGAGTTAGCTCCGGATTATTTACCGGCATCTTCTTCAGCGACGAAGGTGCCGATGGCGGCAATCTTCTGAGGAGATTTCGCACGATAGTGAAGGAAGAGCCCAGTTCCGCAAGCTAGCCAGATCAACACAATCCATGGGACGAGGTTGTATGGATAGGACGCGTTCGGGTTGCTTACTGCATAGAGCGGATATAAAAGTGCAGTTACGCCCAGCAGTGGCAAAATTAAGTGCTTAAGTATTGTCCGCTCAGCATCGCGCCAGAAGTATCGAATTAGCGCGATATTACTCATGATGTAAACAATCACGATCGCAACTGTGCCGATAGTGCCGGTGAAACCATACGCACCTGTAGCACCTGGTCCAAGCCAGATACCTGTACCCATGCCAACTACAACTGTGAAGATAGTTTGTATAACGATGGCTCGGAATGGTGAATGCCAGCTCGGGTGAACTCGGCCGAGAGAAGCTGGAAGAATTTGGTCGCGTCCCATTGAGAACATGACTCGCACAGTGGTGTTGTGGATTGCGAGGAAGCAACTGAAGATACCGGCAACGGCAGCTAGTTGGATTGGCTGCAATAGCCAAGGAGTGACATCTGAACCGAGCGTTACGAATGGGTTTGGATCCTCGAGGAATTTAGCCAATTTAGCTGGATCATTTAATCCATAACCTGCAGCTAATGAATACATCAATAAGACGTAGAAGACGCCAACGGCGCCGAGGGCACCAGTGATGGCGTACGGAATGCTACGGCGAGGATGGTGAGTCTCTTCACCCAAAGTTGCTGCCGCATCAAAACCGATAAATGACAAGATTCCAAAAACTACTCCAAGACCTACGCCAGAGAAACCGGTGGGTGCAGATGATGGATAAAAGACTGCCGGTGTGTTTCCGTCGCCAGCAAGAGCGATCGCAGTTAGACCCAAGATTAGGAAAATCACTACCTCAATAACGAGTAGAGCTAAATCGACGTTGACAGATGCTTTGATGCTTCGTACTGAGAGACCAAACACAATCGCCATGGCGCCAATACTGAATATCCACCATGGAATATCTGTGTTAAATGTTGATGCTACATAGTCGTGGACGAATGCGCCGAAGGCTGTAAATAGACCCGGTGCCAAAACTGCGTAACCAATCCAGAAGAGCCAACCAGTGTAAAAACCAGCTCCAGAGCCGAGACCCTTTGAGTTAAAGGTATAAAAAGAGCCTGCTGATGGTAAACGTCGAGAGAATTGCACGACGGTGTTGCCGACGAATGCACATGAAATGAATGCAATGAGGAAAGAGAGTGGCAACGCAGCTCCCGCAGCGGCGCCGCCCGCAGGGGCGTTTAGTACAACGGCAAGTACCGGCGCCATTGCAGCGGCGGATAAAGCGATCGCATTCGGAACAGTCAGAACACCGCGCTTTAAGCGGTGTGGTGCATGCGATGAGTTTGTATTAGCCATTTTTAAATTTCCCCTCACGAGTAAAGTTACGGTTGAATCAACTATTAACCAGAGACTCTGTCATATGCCTAAATCGATAGCAAGCATTTGGCGAAGGTTTTTTAAGCCCAAGGCATCCCAGGTACCGAGCAGTAACATGAAATTTACTCAATTTCCCGTGCATTGTTAGACTTTTGAGGACGATGCAGGAAAGGTAAAAAATTGATGCGAGCCAAGCTAGCTCTAATTCCTGCGCTTTTACTTCTCCTCGTATCCTGCGCTAACAGCTCAACCCAGATGGTTAATGTGACTTTGATGCCAGCCCCATATTCGATAGTGGCTCCAGTAGAAATTGCGAAACATTTATCGGTTGAAGATATGGCTTTAGATACTTCAAATCCATTTACAGCACAGGCAAAAGCGGCTGGGTCAATCGCTCAAGTCAGGATTAATTACACAGCCGATGATGGATCAATCCACGGATTTGCTGGGGTTTACTATTTCGCAAAGGCAGATTTTGATAAAGCGCAAAACCCTAATGAACCGCCTCTTTATGGCAGCAAAGTCGTTGAAGAAAATGGGATGGTGTTAGCAATCGCCGGACCTCAGGATTCTATCTTTGACCCAAACTCACAAGATGGTAGAAACTCGATGGCTCTTTACACACTTATATATGATCCAAAATCATTTAAATCTTCATAAATCTGAGCGGAAAACATTAGGTTGTTCGAAAAGGTAAGATAGCCCAATGCAAATCGAAATACGATCAATCCCGCAAGAGGTGCATCGGAATTTCATTTCAGAGCTGCCACGTGCATCTTTTCTGCAACTTCCCGAATGGGGCGCGGTTAAGACTGACTGGAAGAGTAAATCTCTAGGTGTTTTTGATGGTTCATCACTCATTGGGGTTGCCTTGCTTCTTACCCGCGCACTTCCTGTTGTTGGTAAATCATTTGGTTACATTCCAGAAGGTCCGCTCTTCTTGCCGAACCATTCTCATAAGGGAAAAGTACTGGTAGCGCTAGAAGTATTTGCCAAGCAAGAGGATATTTTCCTTTTGCGTATTGGCCCTGCGATCCCATTTAGGGATTGGGAACCTGAGGTAATTAAGGCGGCGCTGGCATCTGATCAAGCCAATTCTTTGCTAACGACTGACGCGACAGTTGAATACGAGAGCGGTCGAGGCGCAATTGAAAATTTCACTAAGGCAGGTTGGCGCTCGGTTGTTTCAGAAAGTGGTTTTAGCGAAGGTCAGCCAAACTTTGTATTTCAGATTGACTTACGAAACCAAAATGAAGAAAGTCTGGCAGCCGGATTTAATCAACAGTGGCGACGAAATATTAAGAAAGCCGAGAAAGAGGGAGTGGAAGTTTTTCGGGGAAGTAGAGATAACCTTGCCGATTTCCATAAGGTCTATGTAGAAACTGCCAATCGAGATAATTTCATTCCTAGGCCGCTGCGGTATTTCGAACGTATGTGGGAAGAGCTAAATCGACATGACCAACACCTGAAACTCTTCTTAGCAAAATGGCAAGGGCACATAATCGCATCAACAATCGCTATTCAAGTTGGTGATCACTATTGGTATTCATACGGAGCATCTTCGGCCTTCGGTCGTGAAGCACGTGGCAGTAACGCTGTCCAATGGGAGATGATGAAAGATGCAATGGCCAGTGGGGCAACTTGTTATGACCTACGAGGAATTACTCCAACCTTGGATCCGAAAGACCCCCATGCTGGGCTGATCCAATTCAAAGTTGGCACTGGTGGCTATGCGCGTCAGCTAGTTGGCGAATGGGAGAAGCCAATAAGTAAGTTCTGGTCGCTCGCCTTCGCCACATATCTTCGTATTCGCAAGTAATCTACGGTTATGCCACTTTCACTTCACGTCGACGGAGAAAAGTGGCGCTCACATCTCGGCGCGATGGTCAGCGCAAAACCCGGTCTAGTGCCGGTAATAAAAGGAAATGGTTATGGATTCGGGCTGGAATTTCTCGCAGCAGAATCAAGCCGCCTGGGAGTAGAAACTGTTTCGGTGGGACTAGCCAGTGAGGTTGTAAAGGTGCGTTCAGCTTTTGGCGGTGAAATTATAATTCTTTCACCAGATCACAATCAAAGCGATATCTCTGATTCTAAAGTTATTCATACTGTATCCAGCCTGGATATTCTCCAAAGTATTGATGTTAAGGCAAATGTTATCGTTGAAATTTTGACGCCCCTGAACCGTCATGGAATTAATGTTTCAGATTTAAATCAGGCCCTTGCAATTGTTAAAGATCGTGGATTAACGACACGCGGCTTTACCTTGCATCTTCCAATAGCCAGTATCGACAGTAAATGGCTTAGTTCGGCGCTTAAAATCTTGCCAGAAGGAAGCACCGTCTGGATTTCGCATCTTCAGGATGCAGATCGCATAAAGCGAGAATTCCCTAAAATAACTTTCCGCGAAAGAATTGGAACTTCACTTTGGTTAGGCGCAGAATCCGCGTTGGAAGTAACTGCGACAGTTCTTGAGAATCGGCAAGTTAAAGGCGCTGCGGGTTATCAACAACGAAAAGTTCGCGCAAACGTAATTGTTGCTAGTGGTGGCACCGCGCACGGAATTGGGCTTACAGCACCGCAGAGAGATTACTCTTCACTTGGTCGAGTCAAGATTATTGCGCGCGCGATGGAATTAGCCTTTGGAAAGATACGCAGTCCTTATCGCTGGGAAGGCATAGCCCTAGATTTCGTCGAAACACCACATATGCAATGTTCGCTATTAACCTGCAGCGGTTCAAGCCAACCAAAACCTGGCGATGAATTGAAAGTTCGAGTTCGCTACACAACTACAAACTTTGATCAGATAATTGTTCGGTAAGTAAAGTATGAGCGAACCATCTGTATTGCGCTCCTCTGCCATCATGGCTGTTGGAACAATTATTTCCCGTGTTACCGGTTTAGCCCGCAGCTTGCTCTTAGTTACCGCTCTAGGAACTGCGATCCTGGGTGACACTTTTTCTGTTGCTAACACTGTCCCAACCGTCGTTTATATCTTGGTCGCAGGCGGCGCGCTGAACGCAGTTTTTGTGCCACAAATCGTCCGTGAGATGAAGAGCAAAGATGGCGGTAATTCATACGTTTCCCAATTAGCAACCGCAACCTTCACAATTCTTGGGTTAGCAACTCTTATAGGAGTAATCGCGGCGCCACTCGTCGTTCGCCTTTATGCCACAAAGTTTGGGGGAGTTGGTTTAGAGAACGAATTTCAATTAACCGTTCTCTTTACCCGTTACTGCCTGCCGCAAGTCCTGTTCTTGGGGCTTTTCACATTGCTGGGCCAAATTGCGAACGCGCGCGGCAGTTTCGGTCCAATGATGTGGGCGCCGATTTTAAATAACTTAATCGTTATCGGAGTTCTTATTGGATTTATGGCGATAGCACCCGATGCGGCCACCGGAGTCATTAGTTCAGGCGCCAAAACTCTCTTAGGTCTGGGTACAACTTTGGGCGCGATTGCCCAAGCGGCGATCCTTATTCCAGTTGTTGCTAAGACTGGTGTGCGACTTCGGCCAAACTTTCATTGGTCATCACTTGGCAAATCTGCTCATCTAGCAAAGTGGACGATGGTCTTTGTTTTAATTAATCAAGTTGGCTTTATGGTGATTGTAAATCTTGCTACGGCAGCATCTGTTCGCGCCAAGAACGCCGGCATTGACGCAGGTGTGGGTTTTACTCCTTATCAGAATGCGCACTTTATCTTCCTGCTCCCACATTCGATCATTGCAGTCTCACTTGTTACAGCGCTATTACCGCGAATTTCACGTTTTGCAGCAGAGTCACATATTGCACAAGTTCGCGATGAAATTCAATTGACTCTATCTCATCTATATTCAATCATCATCCCCGCCGCCTTTGCACTTCTATTTTTAGGCCGGCCGATTGCCCATTTCATATTTGCAGGCTCTCGCACCCAAGATGCCGATCAGATTGGTTTGATTCTCTCTGGCTTTGCATTGGGGCTAATCCCATTCTGTAGTTCATATGTAATGTTGCGTGGTTTCTACGCCTTTGAAGATACTAAGACGCCTGCGGGGATCACTTTGGTAATGAATATTGTGACAATTACCTGCGCCAGCATTGGCTATTTAGTACTTCCGATTCGTTTAATCACAGTCGGAATCGCAGTTTCATTTGGAATTGGATATCTGGCTAGCTCCCAGTGGGCACGACATCTTCTAGGTAAGCAAATCGGAGTTATGAATTTACGTAGAGATGTAATCGCGTTGACCTTTATTTCTGCGATTGCCTTTGCGCCAAGTTTGGTGATCTCACAACTGGTAGCAGATCGACTGAATTCTGGCTCACCAAACTTAATCACGAGCGCGGTTACTTTAGCTTTATCCGGAGCAATCGCCTTGCCAGTGTACTTTGGGCTTGGACATCGCCTGGAGATTGCTCCAATTAGATTTGCTTCAGATTTGATCAAGAAGAAAGTTACCAAAAGCTAAACGTTTATAATTGCTTTACTTATCTGGATTAGGAACCGTTACATCGCGTACGAAAGCCTCTAGGTCGTTTACAGATTGCAAGAACCCGCGCAGCGTTCGAAGAGTCGCACCAAAGTTGGTGAACTCACTCTCTCCTAGCCCATCAACGTCATACATCTTGTTGAACTCAGGCAAAGTTTGCAGAGTCTTCAAAATAGTTGGATCCACAGGCTCTTCGATGCTATTTGGGTTTGGGATCATTCCCGATTTATTTATCTTTACCTGCCATCCATAAGGGGGAGAGATAACTGCATCTCCGCCAATGATCTGGCTCCAATGCATGTGATTGCGGAAAGCAGCCGATAGTAAACGGGTGCGATAACCGCGTTGCTTATAGATCTGATGTGCATGTTTAAAGACAGCAACTCCAGCCCATTCCATAGCACCTGGATCAATTAGCGCACCAGATTTTTCAGCCGATACCTTTACCCAGTCATCTACGCGTCCCACCATGATTGTGCAGACCGGCCCCATCTGTGAAATATCTAAACCTTCAGTTTCCCGGCGTTTTAGCCCGCGTTCAATAGCTTCAGCAACTGCGATGGTTTGGGAAACTGAGAATGACACCGTGGCGTTAAGGCTTACCCCGCGATAGGTGGCTTCTTCAAATGCACTAATTGCCTCAGATGTAACGGGGATTTTAACGATGATGTTTTTAGCAATTTTGGAGAATTCAAGGGCTTGATCAGCCAGAGCTTTGGCATCGCGGAAATTACGTGGATCTGTTTGGATTGATAGGCGACCGTTTTTACCATTATATTTTTCAAACTCTGGTTCAAGAATTTTTGCTGCATTAATAGAAAGTTCTTCAACCATCGCCCAACCAATTTGATCATCAGTTGAAGCAGGATGTGCCTTGGCATATTCCTTAATGCGGCTAACCCAGTAATCTTTATCTGCCTTGATAGCGCTCAGGGCAATAATTGGGTTACACGTGGCGCCAACAATTCCCCAGGTCAGTGCATCCTTCAACTCTTTTGGATCGGCTGAGTCATTCCAGAGCACAGTCTTGGAATTTTCTTTCATATACAGGAACGGAGATTGAGGCATATCCATATCTTAGTAGTTATCGCCTTTTTACCATAAAGTTCTTTCCATGAACTTTGCGATGCGTCCATACGAGACGGAAGAGTTTGAGCGCGCTTGCCAAGTTCGAGGTCTAGTAACTGTCGATGCCCAAGAGCGCTTTAAGGTCCGCTTTGATGGATCAGGAAAGTGGATAGATCATTATCTGCATTTTGCGTTAGTCAAAAATGCACTTTTAATTGGTGATATCCAATTGCGCCACTGTGATAGAACAATGCCAGATGGTGTTGCTCATATTGGAATTGATATTGCTGTAGCCGAACAGGGCAAAGGTGCAGGAACCAAAGCTCTCGAGTTGGCCTGGCAATGGGCGCAAGCCAATAATTTTCATCGCTTAGAAGGTTCAACTGATGCTGCAAATATTGCGATGCGCCGTGCCTTTGAGAAAGCTGGCTGGAGCTTTGAAGGCACAATGAAAAATTTATTCCTGGAAGATGGTTTTGGCCACGACTACTTATCTTTCGCTAAAACAATTTGAATTGCCGTTTGTTAGCGAAGAATTAAATTAAGGCCAGCGGCAACTGCCGTTATGAGAGTGATCTTCTGAAAGAGTTCGAGATCTATGCGGGATATGATTTTGCTCCCAACTATTGCTCCGACTGGCACGGCCGGTAGCGCCGGGAAAATATAGTGAAATGAATGAAAATCTAAGAGGCCCAGTCCTAAAGTAAATGGCAGCTTAAAGACGTTAATTACAAAGAAGAACCAGGCACTATTACCGAGAAAGTTCATCACCGAATTACGTCGCAGTAGCAAGTAGATACTCATAGGTGGGCCACCTGCGTTAGCAACCATGCTCATAAATCCGGCCATGTATCCCAAAACAATCCGTAGCGGCTTGGGATATTTCAAACTTATATCTATATCTTGTTTCTGCAAACGCTGACTGACCGGAAATAAGGCAACCAGAATTAAAACAATCCAACCTATGGTTTTCTTTAGTGATTGATCAGTGGAGTGAGCGAGAAAATATGCACCAACGAGTACACCTGCAATAACTGGCCAAATCATCTTTTGCAGAACATGCCATTCGACATGTTTTTTATAAACGCCAATAGCAAATAAATCACCGAATATAAGCAAAACCAGCATTACTCCAGTTGATTCTTTTGCCGGCAAGATCGTTGCCAATAAAGCTGCATTTATCAACCCAATTCCACCAAGAGCAGTCTTGGAAAGCCCGATCAGGAATCCGATCAAGACTAAGAGAAGCACTAAACCTAAACTCATAATGAATTAAGTGTATTGTTTGCTCAGTTAGGGCATGTACAAATGCTTGAATTAGAAAGAGGGTTTGATGCTAGAAGCGATTTTTCTAGGCGTCCTGCAAGGCCTAACCGAGTTTCTACCCATCTCATCAAGTGCGCATATCCGAATCGCAGGTGCTCTTTTTGGCACAAATGAAGATCCAGGCGCCTCATTTACCGCAATCACTCAAATCGGCACCGAGCTTGCCGTTCTTATCTACTTCAGAAGTGACATCCTACGAATTATTAAAGCTTGGATAAGCCAGATTGCGCGCCGCCAATTAGATAGTGCTGGAAAACGCGATGCTCGCATGGGCTGGCTGATAATTATCGGCACACTTCCAATCGTTGCTTTGGGTTATTTGGGACAAGATGTTATTAAGAAAGATTTTCGCTCGCTCTGGTTAATTGCTTCTGTAATGATTATCTTCGGTGTGATTCTTGGAATTACAGATAAGTACGGCAAAGTAGAACGAGAACTGCATGAATTAACTGCAGCACACGGAATTCTCTATGGCATAGCCCAATCACTTGCTCTGGTGCCAGGTGTCTCAAGATCTGGTGCAACTATTGCGATGGGTCGCTGGCTTGGTTATAGCCGCGAGGCTGCGCTTCGTTACTCATTCTTGTTAGCGCTGCCGGCAGTTTTTGGCAGTGGGCTTTACGAATTAAAAGGTGCACTCGGTGAAGATTCCGCAACTCAATTATTTAGCCTTCCTGAAACTCTGGTCGCAACAGTTATCGCATTTGTAATCGGATATGCCGTTATCGCCTGGTTATTGAAGTATGTAATTACAAAGAGCTTTGCACCATTTATATACTACCGAATCGGTCTAGGAACGCTAGTTCTGGCTGGGTTAGCCACGGGAGTTATTGGATAATGAAAAACTGGTCAGGGACGGTTACTTTCCAAGATTCGAAAACTCTTGCACCTAAATCGGTTGATGAGTTAGCAAAGATCGTGGCTAGCGAGCCAAAGATAAGAGCTCGCGGTAGCGCCCATTGCTTTAACGCTATGGCCGATACCAACGCGGTTTCAGTTACCTTTGAAAATATGCCCCAAGAGATTGTTATAGATAAAGATCGCGCGATCGTTACCGTTCTGGCTGGAATGAAATATGGAGAACTTGCAGTTGCGCTGCATGATCGCGGTTGGGCGCTACATAACATGGCATCGCTTCCACACATTTCAGTCGCTGGTGCAATCGCAACAGCCACACATGGATCAGGTGTTGGCAATGGA
>Ga0114975_10001817_pt1 | contig 14846 bp, 2 predicted proteins | sample S_130626_EF_Meta_FD_87031 | JGI IMG/M metagenome (GOLD analysis project Ga0114975, IMG submission 87031) | Freshwater microbial communities from Lake Simoncouche, Canada to study carbon cycling - S_130626_EF_MetaG | ecosystem: Environmental > Aquatic > Freshwater > Lake | place: Lake...
CGAAGCTCAATGATGAATCAAAGTCCGCCTTTTCCAGCGTAATTCTAATGGTACCATTTTGCATGGCAACAATTGTGCTTTCGCCTGGAGTTGCATCCTGTTTCAGTACTCTCCAATTTCCTGGACCCAAGACTTTGACTATGGTGTCTGGAGCGTAGTTGTTGTTGATAAACTCTTGCTCTGTGTTCACGGTGTCGTCTGGCACACTGGTGATATTGTAGTTGACTTGGTCGTAGTAGTCAGTGCGAGTCCAGTAGCGAGTGGTATCGTATGTTTGAATCTGCGACAGCACCAACATGTCGCCGGTCCAGGTATAGATTGTCCAGTAGCTAAAGAAATTCTCATCAGCTTTTACTAGGATTTTATACCCCACTGGTTTGTTGGGTAATTCGTCTTCAATGATGTCAGCATAGGTCAAGAAGCTTTCATCCCAATTAGTCACCGGTTCTTCGAATGTTGTTACATTTAAATCGAAACTAGTGTTATTGAAATCAAAGTTAGTTACTTTGTATTCGCTTTTCAACGGCGTTGGATCTTTATTTTCCAATGATCCAATATTAGTATCTATTAAAATAGTTTCAGCCAAACGGTCATTAATAAATTCCACTGCTGTTTGTATTGCGGCAATTCTATCACCGAACATTGTTTGTCGTGGGCGGAATTTTGTTCCGATTTGTTTAGACACACTCAATGATGGGTCTGGCACCATGTTGCCGGCAGTGTCTAGACCAGTGAGACTGTCAATCATTTTAGATTCTAATACCGTGGGAGGCGGTACACTATCGCCCTCGTTTAACAATGCCCACTCAATGTGTGGTGGATTGTCCACTGCTGAACGCAATAGTTCCACTTGCAATACTTGCCGACTGTTGACGAAGTCATTGTCTAGGTTATAGGTAATGACACTGTTTTCTCCGCTGATGGCCACATACTTGTCTGGGCCTAATATTAACAGTCTGGCAATTTCTCCCACTGGCATTGTTTTCCCGCCAATGGTTTCTGTGTACTGTTTGTTGGCTACCCAGAAATAATATCTGCTGTAATTTAAATTATCTGGTCCCAGCACTACTTTAATATTGTAGGGCTGATTTGCACCCAGGGGCGGACGACCCATGTCGGGGAATTCGTTGTTGGCATTGTACAATGCTGGTGCCACTGTGCTTTCAATCCACTCACAGACATCAACGGTCGACGCTGGGAATAGTTCTCCCCAGTGCTTTAGTCTATAAGGTAAATCGCTGCCTTGCTGATAATCTAACCAGTATGCTTTTCTATTATCCCACCACACTTTGCCAACTTTTTCATTGGCCCAATAGTTTGTACCAGGACTGTCAGACTGATATATTGACGGATCTATTCCAATGATATAATCAATATTTTGCAATGCCACTGCATCGTGATTGTTGCTCAATGGATCATATACTGGTAAGAAATTGATTAATGTGCCTGTGGCCGGATTATAGTTTAATGCACGATTAACTTTGTCCATGTCGGCCACTGGTTGTTGATAACTTTCACGTGACCATCCTGGTCCTTGCTCTTCCCATAGTTTAATATCTCGTTTGACCGCTATGGTTGGGTCGCCAGTTTCCGACAGTCCAGGCTCACTGACAATTAAATTGCCAGCTGCTTCTGCAATGACTGTGCCAAAGTTTGACCCCGCCGCAATGGTTTTAGTCAGTGGATTTTCCAGCTGTTGCTCAAACATCCAGTTACCTAGATAATTTCCATAAACAACTAGTGCGCCAACATTTACTATGTCGTTGAATTCTGTGCTATTACCGTCAAACGTAGTACTGGTTATAGTAGTAGGTCTGCCGCTGGCTGCATTAGGGTCACACACTATTAGTTTACCGGACTCGGTGAACTTGACCACAGTGCCAAATGCTCTGTCGCCGGTGTCGTCGTATGGCAGTAATTCCTGCACAAACGCCGTGTTGCCTGCAATACTAGGAACAGTGTATAAATTAACTGCGCCATCGCCCACGTCTGATCCCACAGCTAATAATTGTGTGGTGCCACTCTTGTAAACATCAAATGATGTTATTGGTGTTGTCACCGTACCGGCATGATCTGCCAGTAATGTTTTTGCGGCTGTGTTTAAATTAACAGTATAAAGGTGTACTGCCCCACTGCTGACTGTGTCACTGATGGCCAGTAAAGAGCCATCTATGGCCATTGATGTTCCATAGCCTGTACCACCATTGGCAAATTCTGTTTTGTTCCATGTTGTACCATCATAGGTATACAAGTATACCTTGCCGATGCCTGGAGCAGACACTAACATTAATGTGCTGGAAATTCTAACAATACTAGTGCCAAAGTAATCACCGGCAGTAGTACCAGACAGTTTAGTAATAAAAGTCCACTTGCCTGATTCTGAACGGGTATAGACCAGCACTGCACCTTTGTTGGAAGCATCGCCTGGTGCCCCTATGAATAGTGTGTCACGGTCTGCATTGTTGATGGCTGCACCAAAATTACTTGTTTGTCCCACTGTTGTGGTTTCTGGTCTGATGGGCTCTGACGTTTGAGTCAACGAATCGTCGTCGTTTAATCTTTCCCAAATTGCCACAGCTTGATTAGTATAACCGGAATCAGAGGACATGGTCACCTGTGCCGCCAGCCAAGGCGCAGTAAAATATGCCCAGGTGTGCAACACTGCGCCAATTTGCTGTGTTTGTTGTCCACGCACGTCAATGTTCGTCAAATTAGAATATGCGTCGACATGCTTGAACACTGCCCAACCGCCATCATAGCTATCAATCCACAGACGTTCACCGGTGAGAGTATCATACAAGCGGTCATCCACAACTGTGGGAGTAAAGTTTGAAAGTTTTACGTCATTGATATGTACAACAAAGCCTCTGAATACATCATCCTTGGCCAGTGTATTGGTGCCGCTGGCCAGTAAGAACTGGTTTAAGCCAGTGTCCACTGCTCCAATGACATAGGCGCCTACTAGATAGTTTGTATCAACTGCTCCGCTTATGGGATCAACGCCGTAGATCCATACCTGATCGCCTTCTATAAAAGGTAAAGTGTCATCTAATTGTAATATGTTACTGGCCAATTGAGTAAAAGTATAGGTCTTAGATTTCTTGGTTCTGTATAACCGAGGAGTATTGTCGTCGATGTGATTTGCAATCCACAGAACACTGCCGTCCACAGTCATCAATCTACTTGAATAATTGGCAAGATCTGTGCTGGATAAAAAGACTGCGTCCACTTGATCTATTCTTGCGTAGCCGGCAGTTTTTTGTTTATAGTTGGCCGCTGTGGTGGGAAATACTGATCCAATAGCTCGCTCGCTGGTGGTAATAATATTGTCCGGTGTCAACCCTACTAGGTCCCGGTCGTAGAACACACCATTATTAAAATCTAATAATGTTTTGTCAAAGAAAAAGTCTTTGCTATTAAGCGTGACTTCTATTTCGTCAACGTTGTCAGACAATCCAAATTCACCAATTCTAAATGCCCACTCGTCTTTAATGTCCACTGTGGGGATATCAGTGGTGTTGCCTGTGGCACGTAGTAATTTAGATATAGCTTCAGACGTGCCCTTCTGAGTAATCATGCCTTGATAAAACTTAAACTGTGTTTCATCATTGGCCAATAAATCTTCCAAGTAATCACGCTTTTGAAAGCCAATCAGGTGACGAGCATAGTTACTGGCATCGCTGACCACTTGCTCACTGTTTAAACCGTAGTACTGATCAATCTGATCCACCAGCGTTTCTAAGTTAGGCTGCATGTACAACTTGGGTTGCTTGACTGTGACCTTGAAGTTGTCGTAGTTGAACAATAGTTCACTCTTGTGACTGACCACACATTGGTACACAGTTTCGCCTAGCTTAATTAAATCGCCAATGAGATAATCTGTGTAACTTGCCCACTCATTGATTAAGTTTTGATCCAGTGTAAAGCCAGGAATAAAGAATTTGCCTGTCCATGAATTGCTCTTAAAGCCCTTGACTTGTAGTCGCTCTTGTCTTGCACCTGTGGTAGGATCAAACACGACGTCGTTGAACGTTGTGCGATTGTCAAAAATAACAAGGTGGTCGTAGTTGCGTACATTGGCGCTGAGATAATAAATGCTTTTTTCTGTAGAGTTTGTGGGCACTACAGTGACCACGTCAAAGTTTCTATCTACGTCTAAATCATTGGCAGTCAGCGGCGTTCTGGACTGATTCAACACACTGCGTGGGTCGCTGGTGGGCGCATACAGTCCATCTATTTCGCCTTGCGGAATGTACATGGTCAATCCAGTGCTGGCTGGACTCAGGGTCAACAATGCTCCTGCGTTCCAGTTCTGTGTAGACCAGTATAACAATTCTTTGGCGCTGGTTTGCCAATTCAATACTTCATTTAAGTCTGCACTGTATTGGCTGAATATAAAACCACGGCTTTCTAAGAATCTGCCATAGCTGATCAAGAAGTCAAACACTCCCTGGATCGAATTAAATTGTGTGCCATAGGCAACACGCAATGGTGTAGTGTCGAATGTGTCCCACACAATGCCAACAATGCCTCCCACTTCAGGTAGGCCACTCAGTGGCGCCAGTTTAGTGTTGATGCCAATATTGTTTACATCTGCTGTATGAGTTACAATTGCTCGATAATAACTGTTGTCTAATCTAACAACCTGATCTTTGGCCAATACATTGCCAGCAGTCCAAACTATAAATGCCTCTGGTCGGGCGCCCACACGCACGGTGTGACTGGGTCCTGGTTCGATACTGGGTAAAATATAAAAGTTGGCATTTTGAGTGTCGTAACCTTCTACTTTCCATCCTGTGGCTGTTTTAGTGACAACAACACCGCTGTACACCAATCTATCAATGGGCGCACTTTTATCTAATAGAATCTGGTGACTGTCTTCAGGCATGAGGTTCATGGCATTTTTGCTGGACGGAGTCACCGAATTGATAAAGAATCGAAGTTTATCTTTGTCACTGAATCCCGATAATTTGTACATCAATCGAGGTTCGATGTTTTTAATAAATGTTGCAAACACATCATCACTGATGTTTAACAATGTACTACGTCCCTGTAACCAAGCTAGATATCCGTTGGCCGCTGAAGCCACTGCAATACTCGCCCGCACATCCGCCTGACGAATAGGTTTATTAATAGATGTAGCGGGAGTATGAATTTTTATTAGACCGTCAACTGGGTCTATTCTCAAATCCAATAAATCAAACCCAATGCCGAAATAATGTCTTGGGTCAGTAACAGCCCAAAATTCCTGCAGGGCAAATGTGCTTTCGCTGCTTCTGCGCCAAGCTGATTCCACCGGCGCACGATCTCCAAACTGCCACGGTGCAAGAATCTTTGGATCGTTGGGATTTATATTTCGAACTAGTCCCGAGGCGCAGGGATCTAACAATGTGCCGTGGTCGTCCACTGGAATCACTGTTTGTAATTCTTTTCTAATGTATCGTGCATCTACTAGACCCAGCTTGCGATTCAATCCCAACTCTAAGTCAGTCCATAACTTGGTATTCTTTTTAGTATAAGGTGCTGGCCCATACTCTTGTTCCCACCATTGGGGTTCTTCGTTGAAGCCCAGCATTAGCCAAGGTGTCAAGTGGGGAGACTGACAATCAAAATAGTATTCGTATACTCCGGTCCAATGACCTACAGGGACTTTATTGCCCCATTTGTCAGTTTGACCGCTGTAGTTCCAAGTCCACGAATTTGCTCGAGTAAAACTTGCATTGTTAGTAAAGTCCAGACCGCCCTTGAGTATCCATTGGCCAAAACTTCTATTCATAATACTGTTGGCATTGATGAAATCATTGACAGTATTTCTAAATGCCCCCGGCAAGGGGCTTAGTTGATTTCTGATGGCCAGTGCATTGGCATTTGTATTCTTTTTAATATTATTATAAATGCGAGTTTCAACGTCTAATATAATGGCATTGCGTTCGTTGTCCACTCCCGGATATGCCGGAGTCAAACTACCGTCGTGTCCACGTATCATCTGTGTATTGCCATCGGGCATGACCAATGTCACCAGCTTGGGTTCAAAAATATCTGCCAAGCCTAATTTTGCCGGAGTGGGCGGAACAAAGTTATTACCAGTTGTGCTGTATTGTCTAATTACAATCGTATCAAATTCTGCCAATGTCAGGGCCGGCGACAACACTACTGTGGGCAACAGGCTGTTAAATTCATAGTCCCGGCCACGAACTAATAATTTACCGTTGTGGTAAACTAACACAGCTTTTCTACTTTCTTCCTCGTCGAGATATATCTCGTCCAAGGGATATGTTTTGTCTTGTTGAAACTTCACTGAATATGAAGTCTCTGTATAGTTGTTGTAACCTGGCAACATGTCGCTGTTGGCAAACGGGAACCCGTTTGTTTTGCTGTACTGCCAATTTTGTATCAAGCTATCAACTAAATCTCCAATGCCTTTTTCAATGTCATAGGTTATGTTGCCAATGTCATAGTTTAGAATTAGATTATTTTTAAATTTAGTATATTCGTCTCGTGCATACTCGATGCTTTCAATAAATCCAAAATCTTGATTCTTCAACAGTGCTGTGGCTAATAATAAGTTTCCGTTGTTATATCCGATACCTTGACATAGTTTATGAATACCGGGCAAATCTCTTGCATTGTTACGGCCATTGACATTGCCAGTAAAGCCCAAAACCTGAGCAACACCACTTTCATAATGTCTAGAGATAGATCCTAGATCTAATGTTGTTATTTGTTCGTTGTAAGGGTTGACGCTCATTGACAGTGGAACATCCCAAGTCAATGATTGAGTTGTAATAGAGTCTGCTGGCAAATATTTAAATACCACTTTGCTGCCGGCAGCCACCGTGGTTCTAAATTTAATACGCTGTTGAACTAGTACTCCATCAGTTTTTATTTCCACAACATCGTAGTCGTTGTTGCGAGTCAACAGTTTATCGTTGACATAGACAAATAATGTTTCTTGATAGTCGCTGTGTTCGAATAAAGAACCCAAGGCCAATAAATTAGTGGCAGCATCGATGAATCGAACATCAATTACTTTTAAAGACTGGTCATGAGCAGATGTCAATACCGTCGATCGGTATTGACTTTTATTATGGTCGTAGGCATAGAAATTTTCCGTGCCAATCTGATTTGATGCTCCGTTGACTACATAATTAAATGTGCCGTTGCTGTGGTTCCATTCAAATCGTATGTCTGCCAAATTAGAAGTAGAAGAATAACTCACTGGGAAGTTTAACACAGTGTCAGGTAGACCAGCACCCAATTTATATGAAAACAAAGTATTGCCAGCGAAGGTAGTGCCCTGGTATTGAACTCGATCGCCAATACTGACTGTATTGCTGTCAAATAAATCAAACAACGGCTGCGAGTTTAGTTTTCTCTTATTCTGTGACAGTACCCAATTTCCGTTTTTAAAATAATAGCTGTTGCCTAAATTGCTGGCGCCGCTGATCACCAATACACTGTCAAAGTCAGAGGCCATGGCATATTCTTTTAATCTTACATTGGCCTGCATGTCCATGAATACAACTTCTAATGTTGTATTGATTGGCAAAGATGAAACTAAATTAATGGTGCCCGAAGTAACTGTGGCATTTGAGATAGTATAGTCTGTGCCGTTTCTCAGCACTCGTTCATCTTGTTTTAATGCAATGGTATATTTGGAAAAGTTTCCGTTGACGCTTATAGTTTTTACATCTGCATCAATTTCTACAAATTCGCTGGTGGCCCGACCTTCGTCAAGGTATAGTATTTCTACTTCGTAGACATTTTTTCGAACATCGGGATCTGTGTCATTGGCAAATACTACCAAGGATCCGTTTAACAATGTAACACCATCTAGGGTGTAGCCCGTTGATCCCTGCACCTTGCTCATTGCATCGGTGATAGTAGAGTCTAGGACATTGACAAACGCAATATTTTTATGTCCATGGTTATACAGTGCAAGGTTGGCATCAAACTCAATGATGGGACGTTTTGCTTGGCTGATGTTTTCTACCAGAACTGGTTTACCCAAGTAGTTTGCAGTTGCTTCGATGACATCTATGTGGAACCAGCGATTAATTCTAGACCAACTGTTGCAACTTTGGTCATGTCTTTTCATGACAATGAAGTCTGGTAGAATCGGGTTGGCAGATATTTCCTCGTAGGCTGTTATATCATAACTGCTTCGGTCAAATTTGTCAGTCAATGTACCAATATAACTCTCGGGTAATCTTAGATTGCCTGTGGGCACTAGTACTATTGACGAACCCACACCCTCTACATAATATTCATTGTTTGCATATTTTTTAGGCAGAGCATCCGCTCCAAACGAAACTTTTAAGCCGTTGGTGAATTGCAGGCTGCCGATGCTGAATTGTGTTTTGCCGATTATATCCCGGTCGATGTTTACTCCAAAATTGGCAATACGAGTATACACTTCCAACTCTGCAGGGATGCCAATGTTGCCCGATTGTTTAACTGGACTACCGTGATATCTAGGACCCACCACATATGGGAAAGCCGGTGCGCCAGTGGCATCTAATGTCAAGAAATATGCATACGTGCCATTGGGAAATTCGGGAGTGATACAGAATCGGCCATTGTTTTCGTCCAGTGTGCCGTGGCCGTCCGAGTATTCAAAATCCTCAACGTATCTACCGTCGGGGGTATTACGTGCAGGTTCTGCATTGGCATCCACTCCACGTAGACGATAGCTGGACTGCATGCGAACAATTTCGCCGCCGCCATCTTGTTGTGCATAGCCGTAAGGACCGTAGATTGGGAATCCGTCAAAGGCAAATCCCAGTATAGGACTGTGTGCTGTGGCTGCGCCGTTGTACAGTACACTGGTGTAGGTGTGATAATGGTAAACACCATTGGCATCCGGGTGACCTCTAAATGCTGTGGGACTACGATGTAACAGATCTTCGGATTTATTTTCTTGCTCGCCATCCAGACCCACAGTGTCAAATCCATAATCTTCAAAGGCCAATACATGATTGTCTAGAAAAGGAGTATTGATTGTATATGTAGTTGCGCCCAGTTGTTCAGTAGTGCCCATGGTATACGTATAGAACGGCAAGCCATTGAGTGCCACTCCCACCATACTACCCGCATCAACTGCAATCTGATTTTGCAGTTGTATACTGCCAGGTGCCTTGGGAAATTTAAACTTTAAAGTTTTGCTGTCAAGATCCCTAGTATTTAGAATGTTGGGAAATTTATCAATTATGTGTTCTGGAATACTGCTGGTTCTAACATAGAAATGGTTGTCGTCTATATAGACCAATACTCGACTGCTGAAAATATTGGCAGCAATAGCGTCATAGTTCTTCTCACCAAAGCTAATAGGTATAGAGACCGGCCCTTGTGGCAACCAGTAGTATTGTCTAAAATTAATTAACTTGTCTAGGTCAATTTTTAAATCTGCGGCTTTGAAATCATCACGCAGTAATTTACTAAGTTCGCTGACATTGGCGCCATAGTGTCGCAGTGACAGAATCAAATCTTCGAAACTTGCACCGAACGAGTACTTGCCGTTTGGTTCTAAGCTGGCTGCTCCAACTTCCAATTGATATGATGATTTTAAACTACTGGTTGGTTCAGCCAACCATCGATCAGTGGCACTACTACCTTTACTCTGTCTACGACCAATGTAATTGTTTAGCTGATGCGTGGTACCTGGTGCCACCAGGTTATCCATGGTGTTGTTCAAGAACTTTCTGTTTAAGGAAGTTTGAAAGACTTCAGGTAGAAATTTGTATGATCTTTGGAATACTTTATTGGCCATGTCAGTTACTTAAAGTCGATTGATTAATGCTATCGACAACTACTACGTCGTCTACTGTTAGATCCTGTAACAATATTTCTTCTGGACTGCTGGTAATTTGAAACAAGTCGCCGAACTCTCCATCTGTGTACTCTGGTACTACCACAATACTACTTACTAAGTTGCTCAACTGCAAATGAATAAACGCACTCAGCTCTGTCCAAAAGAACGTGTCTCCAAAGTTATAATTTGCATTGGCAAAGAACAAATCGGTGGCTGTTACTACTCGACTTCTAACTTCGTTGTCACTGACAAATGAGTTGGGACGTTTAACAACTTTAAATTTTGCTCGTAGTGTAGGAATAGCTTTTGATCCAAATAATATTTTAAATTTAACAGGATGGTAAACAATGTCGTCACTCATGCCCTTGACTCGTTCAATTTGTCCAATTAAGTCACGCAGTTCCTGACTAGTTGGAGGCACGGGACGAGTACTTTCTTTGCGGTCTGTTTTTAACCAGTTTTTAAAATTATTGTTGTAGGTACGTGTCAGTACATACACGTCAATGAGATTGCTCAACGCAGGGTCAATTCTTCGTGTGTCTGCCGCAATGTGGTTGTACTTGAATCTTAGATCCTTGCGTCCCACGTAGGCTGTGTAATCTGGAGTTGCTGCCAGTGTACCATTTCTTTTAATGTTAATTTTGCCAGTTGTTCTATTGTACACTAGTCCGCCTTCATCTACATTTGACTCATTGATGTTACTGCTGTCGTTGGCGAACCATATATTATCTGAAGCGTAATCACGCAATCTATATTGCCCGGTGCTGTCCAAGTATCGCTGAAAGAATAGTACGTAGTCGCCATTTGTTCCAGTAGTGGGCACAACTGCGCCCTTGGCCCATTCATAGTCTACATGTTGGGTAACACTGTTTAAATTAACAATATCACCAAATGTATCCAAATCATCCGGTACTCCGTCGTCGTCTCGATCTGCATAGCTGATTCTAACAGTGGCGGGATCAGTGTATCCATCCGACTCCACAACATTGCCAATTATGTGAAATACAGTGTCATCAAGGTAGGGTTTAAAACTATTTTCAAAATTACCATTTAACTTTAAAACAGAAATCTCATCTGTTTTTACTTGCCCGGTCAATGGATCTCTCACTTTGTTTTCACTGTCAAAGTAAAATCTATTTTCATTGGGACTGCGAAACAACATCTGCATTTTGCGAACTTTACCACGGTATGAGCCGTTTTTGTATTCAAACATCATTAGCCAGCTGGCATCACTGTTGGTATTTGACTGATCACCCTTTAATGCCAAACTAAAATCTGCGCCAGATTTTAAATTGCTGTTGGCTATGATATACCAGTAACCAGTTTCATTGTCGTAGCCAAGGCCAAAGTCTTTGTATTGCTTGATCACCGTGTACATGATTGCTTCCAACGTACCAAAGTCTCGACCCAAGGCAGGAATAATATATTGTAAAATTGCACCATTGGGTATGTTGTCACTGAGCACCACTGGTCCGGTGCCGTCTTCCAGTGGGCCGATGCCACCATTCATGCCGTCGCCGTTGATGTCGAATACCTTGGTCCACAAATGATCTACATCGCCCATCTGCACCGCAGAGTTGGAACGTAGTACCATTGCTCGATTCTTGTCAAAGTACCAAGTTTTATTCGCTTCTGTTGAGGCCTTGGGTACAAATTTTAATAACGTACCTTTGGCACTGGACGAAAATGGCTTGTCGCTGGCATTGACACCAAACGCTCTTGGAGATCTGGTGACCCCGGTGTCAGCCGTGTCAGTGAAGTATCCGCTGAAGGCATTGGTTTTACTTTCCACTGGCAGCCACTGAGTAAATTTACTAGTGGTCTTGGTTGGGATCAGCGGTGAGTAGTAGGCATAGTAAAAATTGCCCAGCTCTTCGTCCACTAGATATGGTCTAATTAAATCTTGAATCGCTCTAACAATATCACTGTCAGTGGTCCACCCAAAGTTAAAACTTTCAATGACTGGTTTTCTATATAGTTGTCCATCTTCAGCAAATACCTTAATGCTACTGTAGCGTCCAGTGGGGTCCATGATGTCAAGGTAGCGATTTACACCTGAGCTTGTTCTATTGACAGCCTTGGCCTTGAGTACATTTTGACTACTGATCACTGGATAGATATTATAATCTTCAGCAGTGATCATTCTGTTTTGTGTGTAATAGGCCTGTGGAGCGTTGCTCTTGATGTCAACATAGGTTTCGGCAGCACTGCTGTTGGAAACTGCGGTGCGTAGTCCCGCATTTAATATAATGGATGCTTGTTGATTGGTCTTTGTCAGCACTTGCAATGGCACTGCAATGCGTGGCATGTCCACTGGTCGAATTGAATAGTTCAGACCATTGCTGGATCTAAAGTAAAATCTGTAGTTGCCCTTGGGAATGTCGCCAAACTTGCCGTCGGCAAACACTAGGTCTACCTTGTCGTTTTCTTTACTGACAACACTATATACTTTTCGTTGATTCAACGATATGCTGTTATAGATTACGTTGTTACCGGCAACTTCTTGAATCTTTTGCCAAATTGCACTAAAGTTTCCTGCGGCATTAATTTCATATAACCATACATCGGAATCGTTGATGGCTGCAACGTCAATGTTAATAACTTGATTTGGTAATGCTGTTGTTAAACCAAAGTCAGTTGAACGTAATGTACCTTGCTTGAACATGACAAACCATCCAGTGTTGGGACTGGAGTTGCCTTTGCCGTCATTGCGATACAGCAATGTCATGCCTGTATTGGGTGTGGGGTTACGTTCAAACATTTCACCTGCGGTGTTGATGTTGGCACCCACAATTTCAAAATTCATGCCTGTGCCAGCCACTGTGGCACTGAAAGGAATCACTGCCGACGTTTGTAAACTGTTGAGTTCATATAGCTCTGTGCTGATGCCGTCAATGATGGCCTTACGCAGGGGCTTGCCCGCCTGCTGATTGGCATTCATACTCTGAGTAAGAATCAAGTTAAACTGTTCTAGGAAATTAGGATTGGTGGTGTCATTCCAAATTATTGTTTTACCATTTAAACTAACGCCATTACTGTCGAATAAGTTTTGTGTAGTGCTGATGCTGTGCAACTTCATCAGTCCACTGGCTGCGGTATTTCTGCGTGGATTGTAGCCAACCATGCGACTGAGTCTGATAATGCTGTCACGTCTGGTGGCTGTGTCTAGGAAGTTTTCACGACTGTTTAAGTCAATGCGGAATGCAAGGCTTTGGCTCAGATATGCCATCATATCAATTATGGCCACGAATTCACTGCTGTCAATGAAGTCGTTGAAGTCTTCGGGGAAGTTTGTTTTGACGTAATCGAGCAATACTCGGCGTAGGTTATCAAAGTCGTAGCTAGATAAATCTACCTGACCCAGTTGCTGATAGATCTTTTTCCAATCTTCTGCTGCGAAAATTCTTGCAATATCACTCATATTTTTGCTTCCTCGACCTTATATTTATAGAGTCGCAAACCAGGGGGTTTATTAAACTATTTTGATCTAGCTCATGCCGGACAGCATTATAATGGTGCCATCTTCGCCAAACTGCCAAGAAATGCCGTCGGTTACATTGAATGGTACATAGGTGACATCACAGTTAACAGTGATAGACTGTCTGTCATAGTCCTTTAATACTTCGACTACGTTTAGTCTAACTCTTGGGTCATATGTAAAGATATTAATTACATCTTCTTCTATGGCTTTTTCTATTTCCTCACTGAAGGGCTCAAACAACAGCCAAGGAATTGTTGTGCCAAAGTTTGGATTTTCTAACTTTTCGCCCCGCTTTATACTAAAGTGATTGGTAATATCACGTTTGATTAAGTCAATGTCATAGAGTACGCTTTCACTGGTGGTGGCTGCGTCTACTGTGCTGTATCCTTTGAATATTCTGTTTAATGCCATATTATTGTTCCTTTAAGCCTGTGTCTTACTGCCCAGTATGTAATAGCTATACATGTTTTTACCCAGTGGATCCACGCCAGGGTGTGTAGCAGGATCATTTTTTGCACGTTTCCACCAAGCGACCAGTCCGGTGATGCCACCGCCCATGGGCCCTTTCATTGCATCAATTAACTCTTTCGTTGTAATATCCGGGGCTGTATAGAATTTAGGATCATTTCTAGCTTGTCCTGTTCCTAGATATGCAGCCATGAGCCATCCTCCAATCTCATCAGCAGGAGTTGCATCAGTGATCAAACCAATTTTTTGAAGTGTTTTAAAATTACCCCACGTTCCGAATAATGCTATTTTTTCCTGAAGAGCAGTATCTAATAAAAACCCTTCCAATGTTGCTGGTCCTAGTTGCGGACTGCCTGGGGTACTATATATTGGTTTGCCTTCCACTCCGCCAGTCTTGGACCTGCTAGTTATTTCCTGATCTGCAGGAGTCCAGGACCACTCAGATACTTTTATTTTAGTATCTGTGTATACTCCATACGGTGGCCAGCCTGGATCTGCCGTCAACACTCCGTTTTGATAAAGGGCAGTGGGAGTGAATTGATATCTACCAACACATCCCGTGGCGTTGACTACTGTATATCTGCCGTTGGCTGTTCTCGATGCCATTGCTTCTCTAAAAGGTGCCCATTTAAATTTTAGTGCATTTAGTTCAACCAACATTTCAGTCAACGTTGAATTTAATGCCGGTTCTTTGAATCCTTCTACACTCTTGATGGCGGTGACACTCTGTACGTTGTAGCCACGACCCCGACCTGTGGTTGGTGCACCTTCAGGCAATGATGGTTCGTTGACTGTGGCCAATGCTTCTCCTGCCGTTGCGGGTATTGGCTTGGGTGGTTCGGGCTGTGCAACTGCGGTGTCGCCAGATGCAGTACTTCCGCTTAATGCCCCAGGCAATGATTTTGCGGCTGCATCTGCGGCTGCTCCACTCAGTCCAGCGGCAGCCGATTTGGCTGCGCCCAGTGCGCCTAATACTGCACCAGCTATGGCACCTTTACCCCCACCCGTTAATGCTCCTAATACTGCTCCACCCACTGCGCCCAATAAACTACTGGCAGTTGATGCGGCACCTGTTACGTTTGGAAC
>Ga0114975_10001818_pt1 | contig 14830 bp, 13 predicted proteins | sample S_130626_EF_Meta_FD_87031 | JGI IMG/M metagenome (GOLD analysis project Ga0114975, IMG submission 87031) | Freshwater microbial communities from Lake Simoncouche, Canada to study carbon cycling - S_130626_EF_MetaG | ecosystem: Environmental > Aquatic > Freshwater > Lake | place: Lake...
ATTTCTAAAGATTGTTTGAATCTGTCAAAATCTTTAACAAGTTCTATTGCGTCTTCAATTTCCTCATCGGATGTGTTTGGGTGTAATTCTCGTAATACAAAATCGGCATATTTGAAATTGGTATCTGCTAAATCAGAAATACCTAAAATAAAATCCAATGTTTCAGGATATTCTTTAAATTTATTAGAGTATTTTTTTCGTAAATCTTCTTTACGACCTTCTTTTATAAGGATTGGAGTTAATCTCATATATATAAATATATGGGAAACAAAAAACCCCATCACAAGGACAGGGTTTTATGTTATGGTGGAGGTAGCGGCGTCGAAGCCGCGTCTTGCTCATCCTAAGTAATCAGGACTACACGTTTAGGATAATGTTTTCTAACATTCCAAAATTCACAATTCCCTTATTTTTAAAGTGGTTTGTTTTACTGAAAACCTGTTTTCCACTTGTTTCTTTTAGGATAGAAACCACACCTTGAAGACTTCTGTTCCTAGGTTATATGTCAGTCGACCCGAATGTTTTTGTGCTTACGCTACAGAAACAAGCTCATCTTGTTTTACAAGACCTAATAGAGCCATTTTGTTTAACACGTTGCCGTATAATTGTTATTACCATAGATTTAAGTGATAGGAAATATCTCACTACGTGCCCCAAATAAATAAAAATGCCAATCAATACCATTTTACCCCCATAAATTAAAGAACTTAAAAATCACTTTCGCCCCCTGTATAGACATATGTCAGATGCTTAAGGTCAGCCTTAACTATTAAGGGAGCCACCTGTGATTTGTTTTACAAAGGTAAGAATAAATATGAATATTCCAAACAAAATCAATATTTATTATTAAATAATTTTATTTGTGGTAATTGTAGAAGGTAAAAAAGAAGAAGTTGCTAAGAAACTTAAACAAAGATTTGAGTATGATGGCCCATTTATTGACCGTATGATGTTAATAGACCCTACAGGATACAAATATGTTGATTACATAGGGAAAAAACTTGAAAAGATAATTCCTGAACTTGCGGGTAGTAAGGGGGGTCTTAATATTGGACAACAAGAAACGATTCAAGATGTGTTAGGAGTTGTTATTCCTTGGTTTAGTACAAATTTTGATAGGATAACTGAAGACGATGTTTGGAAAGCAGAAACAAATTATAGAGAAAAGTTTGGTATAGTTCCAAATATTGAGGGCATTTCAAAATCTCCAAAAGACATCAATCAATATGAAAATCCTGAGTTCATCAAATATCTTATGGATATTGTTGATAGTAAAAAAAGTGCCAGGGAACTTGAAAAAGAATTAAAATCTCAGGTTGAGAAAATATATGAAGATGATGATGTTTTGGTTGTTAGACCAATGTCATATGCCGCTTCGTGTTATTATGGGGCAAATACAAAGTGGTGTACAACTACAAAGGGAAGTTCTGGATATTTTGATAAACATTTCAGTAATGGTAAGTTATATTATTTTTTAAATAAAAAAACAAATGTTAAATCTGCTTTATTTATTGATAATGATAGGAAAGTTGAAGTATATGATTCTTCAGATAGATTAATTAATTTAGATGATTTAAGAAAAGAATTTCCACAACAAACTGATTTAATTGATGAGTTATCTGGGGTTGGTAGCTTTATTAAAATTTTAAGGGATTATGCTAGAGGAAATGCGACTAGAAGTGAATTATATTCTGACCCATTAATAGCCGATATAATACCTGAAGAGCCACTTGGACAAACAAAACTTATTATTGAATTTGACGATGACGATAAATTTTTAGAAATCGTAGGATTGCATGAAGACGATATTTGGTTTGCCAAAATGATTAATTCATCTTATAGTGATTATGAATTTATGGATTCATACCAGATTAAAGAAGATTTTAAAGATGGGTATGTCATATATGGTGAATTAACTGATGAGAACATTGGATTATTAAAACAGATTGCTGAATTTGTTTATCCTGAAAAAACATTTAATATAGACGATGATACCTATAGAATTGAATTAAACGAAAAACTTTTAGCGTTATTTCCAAGCGAAATAGGTTATATTATTGATGATTATACGTTAGAAAAAAATCGTGAAATGTTTACTGTCGCAGAAGAAACTATTGATTCAGAAATTAATCGTTTATTGGAAGATTCTGGTTTTGAACTTTATCGTGGATACAGAAAAATTCAAACAACTGTTGGTAATTTATTAATGTGGTCGGCAAGGCTTGGAATAAATAAAACAAATATGTCTTCACTATTTGAAGAAATTATTAATAATAATGGTTCAGGTAATATTGGTGGATGGCACGAAAATTCATATGAATTCCAAAATGATAAATATTTTGATAGTGAAAGCTTTAATAATGAAGTCACCAGACAATTTGATAAAATTTTAGAAGAAATAGAATCCGATTCTGAGGAAAAGGGTGTACCAATTAAAGAATTTTTAGATTTTAGGAATAGAATTCTTAAAAAATTCAAACCTGAAATATGGTATAAGTTACCTAAAGACAATAATGTAAGTTTTAGAATTCAGGGGTTTGATAAAGACGATATGAAAGTAATCGTCAGATTACAAAGTAAAACCCGTGGATATCGTGATGTTAACCTTAGTGAAGAAAATTTTTATAATTTATTATATCAACCAGGGTTATTTGATGCAGACGAATTGTAAATAATTTCTTATCTTTGTGCAATGAATAAAGATTTAGAATTATTAAAGAACGTTTTAAGCGTTCCTACTGTCACATATCACGAAGAAAGAATGGTTGCGTTTTTGGTTAATTGGTTAACTGAAAATAATATTGAACACTTCGTTGACGAACATAACAATGTTTATGCGACAAAACAAGAATCAACAGAATTATCTGAAGATTTTTATTTCCCTTGTGTTATTTCACACACAGATACTGTTCACGGTATTGAAACAATCAATATTAATGAGGAAATGTTATTAAATGCTCAAAAAGAACTTAAATTATCTTATAAGGCATATAATGATGAAGGAAATCCAACAGGTATTGGTGGAGATGATAAATGTGGTGTTTTTGCCTGTTTATCACTATTAAAAGAATTACCTTATTTGAAGGCAGCGTTTTTCGTTTCTGAAGAAACAGGATGTCACGGGTCATTAAAGGCGAGTGATGATTTCTTTAAGAATGTTGGATACGGTATTCAGTTTGACGCTCCTGAAAATTGGATGATTACTGAAAAATGTTTTGGTCAGGTATTGTTTGATAGAAATACAGAATTTTTCACTTCTTGTGATAAAGTTTTAACCGAAGGTATGAAAGAAGAAATGAGATATATGGTTCATCCATATACTGATGTTTATGCACTAAGAACAAAATTTGATTTTTCTTGTATCAACTTTTCTATTGGATATTACAATTACCACACAAGACACGAATACGTTGTTGTTGAGGATGTGTTTAACGGTATTGATATGGGTAAAAAAATGATTGAAAGCCTTGGATACAAATTACACTATAAAGAATTGGTAAAACCAAGAAGTTCTTATTTGGCCTTTTAAATAAAGTCCTCTAATTTATCAATATGATTTTTAACCATCGGGTGGTCTTGAATATCGTTATATTCACCACCCGATTTTTTTATTGCTTTGATACTGTCAATAATACCTTGTAAGTGGTGTTTAATCATTTTACCCAAAGATGGGTAACTTTGAATATATGGTGATAATGTGAATTGTGTTTTAGCGACATCAATTGGTATGTTTAATTTAATTACCAATTTTGCAATCATTTCTTTGGCAAATCTATCAGCATCTAATTCTAAATCCCAATACTTTCTTGATAACTCTTCAAAATCTTCTAAATCACCTGTTAGTGGGTTTTCTAATTTAAGGTTTGTCATTTGTTCTTCATGCCTTATCTCATGAAAAATTGTATAAATAAAATCGCCAATAGTTCCCATATTCATTGGAGAACATATAATTATTTGGTCTTTGGTTCTAACCCCCGCAAATCCTGTGGTACAAGAGTTTAAAAATTTGACAGTAAAATTATTGTCTTTAATATAATTCTTAACAAAGTCGTTGATGACATCAACTTTATCTTTTAATTCTTCAGGAAAATTTTCTCTGAATTTGTCAATTAATTTGTCAAAATTAGATTGTTTTGGTGTGTCATCGTTATTAACCGATTCTGTAATTTTTATGGTTTTAGGAAAAATAAATTCACAATCAAGTATAACACTTATCTGTTCACGTATTCTTCTAATAATTTTTTCCGATAAATCATCCCAAATAAAGTTTGGGACATCGTCTTTTTTTAATCCTACATCCCAAGTGTCATCCACAATAGATTTTATTCTAATATCGTGAATTAAAACAAATATAGTCCCACTGTATTTAACATCGTAACTTGAAGTATTTTCACTGAAAGTTGTTTTTGGGCTAATACTATATTCAATTTGAACATCCATTAAACCATTCTCCGTAGCATCTGAGTACCAGTCTTCAAAAACTGAATGAGGTGGAAATAAAATAGTTGTCAATTTAAGTAACTTTTTTGAGATTGACTCCTTAATATTTTCTTTTAAAATTTTATGGATAATATATTTCATTAATTATAAATATAAAAAAAGGGGGAAATAAATCCCCCTCTTTAATTAACGTCCTTTCTTTTGGACTAACACTACTTCATCAACGACTTTTATCGTATAACTCTTACCTTCAATCATCTTTCCAGTAAGAACTTCTTCAGATAATAGGTCTTCAATCTTATCTTGGATTGCTCTTTTAAGAGGACGAGCTCCAAATTCCTCATCGTACCCAATTTTAGCCAAGTATTCAACTAATGAATCGTCATAGGTAATTGTGTATTTCATTTCAGATAAACGGAACACCAACTTCTTCAATTCTATGTCTGTAATCTTCTTAATATCGTCAGGAGACAATGAATTAAAGACAATAGTATCATCAATACGATTGATAAATTCAGGTGCGAAGAACTTTTTCATTTCTTTCATCAAAACTTGTTTTTTCGCTTCCTCATTTGCGTAAGGACTATTTGAAAAACCAATACCTGTTCCAAATTCCTGTAATTTCTTAACACCCAAGTTTGATGTTAAGATAATCAAGGTATTCTTAAAGTTAATCTTACGACCCAAACTATCTGTAACGTGTCCGTCATCTAAGATTTGAAGTAAGATTGAGAACACATCTTTGTGAGCTTTTTCAACCTCATCAAATAGAATAACACAATATGGTTTGTTCTTAACTTTTTCGGTTAATAATCCACCTTCTTCATAACCCACATATCCTGGAGGGGCTCCAACCAATTTGGAGATGGTATGTTTTTCTTGGTATTCAGACATATCCACACGGATAAGAGAATCTTCAGAACCAAACATTTCTTTTGCTAATTGTTTTGCCAAATATGTTTTACCAACACCAGTGGAACCTAAGAAGATAAATGAACCAATTGGACGATTAGGGTCTTTAATACCCAAACGATTTCTTTTGATTGATTTCGCAATCTTAATAACCGCATCGTTTTGACCGATAACTTTATCAATTAAAGTTTTGTCCAAATTCATTAATGATTTTGAATCATCAACACTCATTTTGCTCACAGGAATCTTTGTCATATTGGAAACAACATCATAAACATGCTCCATTAAGATAAGTTGTTTGTCTATTGACATCTGTTCTTCAAACTTAACTTTCTCTTGCTCCAATTTTAACAATAGTTTTTTCTCTTTATCACGAAGTTCTGCGGCTTGTTCGTAATTCTGTTTTTTAACAACATCAATTTTTTGTTGTTTAATGTCTGCCGCTTTCTTTTTAAGTTCTTCAATAATTTCAGGAACTTTTATTTCAGTTTGCATTCTTGCCCCAACCTCATCTAAGATATCAAACGCTTTATCGGGGAATTCTCTGTCTGTAATATATCTGTCAGCCAATTTAACACAAGTTTCAATTATTTCATCTGTGTATGTTACATTGTGGAATGATTCGTATTTTTCACGAACATTTTTAAGAATTTGAATTGTTTCTGCAACTGAAGATGGTTCCACAATTACCTTTTGGAATCTACGTTCCAATGCTCCGTCTTTTTCAATGTTCTTACGGAACTCATCCAATGTGGTTGCTCCGATACATTGAAGTTCACCACGAGCAAGAGCTGGTTTAAAGATGTTTGAACCATCCATAGAACCTGAAGAATTACCTGAACCAACCAAAGTATGAATCTCATCAATAAACACAATGATATTAGGGTTAGCCTGAAGTTCTTCAATAATCACTTTCATTCTTTCTTCAAATTGTCCACGATACTTTGTACCAGCAACAACTGAAGTTAAATCAAGATTCACAATCCTTTTATCTATTAGATTTTTTGGACAATCTCCATTAACAATTTTAATTGCCAATCCTTCAACCAATGCGGTTTTACCACAACCAGGTTCTCCGATAATAATTGGATTATTTTTCTTTCTACGAGATAGGATTTGTGCAATCCTTAAGATTTCTCGTTCACGACCAATAACTGGGTCTAATTTACCTGCCTCGGCAAGTTTGTTCAAATCTCTACTGAAGTTATCTAACACAGGTGTATTAGAATCCGCTGAGGATTTTTGTTTCTTACTCATCATTTTGTCGTCATCGTCCATTAGTTCGTTCATATATTATATATTTTTATCAAAGGTCTTACAATTATTATACATTACCAAATATTTTGACAAATTGTCATAATTATTATTTATCCTGACACTTTGTCGTATACATATCAAAATTTTTTTATATTTTTTGGTTGGTATAAAACTTGATTACACAAAGATAAATAATAAAATTACAAAAAACAAAAAAATTATGTTTAGAAGAAGAAAAAACTTTACCGACTTATTTAGCGAATTTGATTCAATGTTCAGTCAATTTGATTCAATTTTTGAAGGCACGTCACCAAAGACATTAAAAGAAGAAGGTACCGATGAATTAGGTGATTGGTCAAAAGAAACCTACAAATCAGAAGATGGTTCAATCTATATTACCAACTTTGTTAGAACAAGTAGTAATGGTCAACCAAGAAAAATTGGAACCCTTGAACAATTAAAAATGAAACTTCAAGAATCAATTGAAAATGAAGATTTTGAGGAAGCAGTTAAACTAAGAGACCAAATCAAAACTTTTGAATCTAATAAAGAAAAAATCAATAAGTTAGATTCAGAACTTAAACAAGTAATCAAAGAACAAAACTTTGAACGAGCGGTAGAATTAAGAGATGAGATTAAAAAATTGAAGTCCTAAAAAAAATCCCTCACCAAATGGTGGGGGATTTGTATTTATATATATGGCACCATATAAAAGATTTCTTGACGGAAACGTAAGATTAAAAGAATTACTTGAAATATATCTTGAATTGAGATTACATTTCCAAGAGTTGGGTTTTAGTGAGAAACAATTGGATAAACCACCAATACACACGCCTAAAATGATGAAGTTATTCCATAATTTTGGTGATTCTTTCAAAGCTTTATTTCAACAAGTACAAGATTATGGTTTAGATATGGGTTGGAAAGAATATATTGAATATACAGAACCATTATTAAAAAAAATAAATGAACTAACACCACTAGCAGAAAATGGCAGTCAAGAAGGAACAGATAGTTGGGACAAAGATTCTGAATGAAATAGAATCGTCTAACATCGCAAGAACAGAATACGATACTGAAACCCAAAAACTTATCGCAGAATTTAAAAACGGATTTAAATATGAGTACGATAATGTACCACATAAAATCTACACACAATTTAGAATGGCAGAATCTCAGGGTAAATTTTTTGTTGCCGAGATATCAAAAAAATATCCATTTAAAAAAGTATAGGTATCCTACTATTTATTAAAGATGAGTGATTTTCAAAAAATATTAAATAGTTTTTCAGTTAAGGAAACGTTAAATCCTAAAGTTTGGAAAAATCCTAAAAATCCTGACGATGCCGTTATGATACCAAGGGTCAGAGAAACTCTTATGCGTATTGCGGAAGAGTTTGTTAATTATTTGGGTGATGATATTTTTGTTGAAGATGTTGTTCTTACAGGGTCATTAGCAAATTTCAATTGGTCAGAATATTCTGATTTTGATTTACACGTTTTAATAGATTTACAACAATATGAGGAACAATCCCAATTATATAAAGAATTGTTCGGGTTAAAGAAACAACTTTTTAATGATAAACACGATATCAGAATCTTCGGATATGATGTTGAGGTTTATGCTCAAGATAGTGAAGAATCTCATTATAGTTCGGGAGTTTTTTCGTTAATGAATAACGAATGGATTGAAAAACCTAATCAATTTGAACCTAACATTGATAAAACGATTTTAGAAAAAAAGATAAAATCTTGGACAGAAAAAATAGATTCGGCAATTAGTAATGGTAGTGATTTAGAAAAACTTAAAGAAAAGCTTAAGGAATATAGAATGTCTGGGTTAGAAAAAGATGGTGAATTGTCTTATGAAAATCTTGTGTTTAAATTTTTAAGAAGGTCGGGACACATTGAGAAATTATTCAATAATGCCAACAAAGAAACAGATAAAGCATTGTCAATTGAAACAAGAATTGAGGAATAATTAAATTATTCTCATAAATCGTATATTTATAGATAAAAAAATCAAATGTCAATATTCTCAGCAAATACCCAATACGAATATACCGCAGAAATGTTAGGTTCATTTAGCGGTGGCACTTTACCAGAAGGAACGGTTGTACCACACCCCATATATACAGACGCTTATGGTGTTGAATATGTGCAGTTAAACGCAATAACGTTAGGTGGATTTAACGGATTAAACAATTAAAAATAAATAAAATCAGATATGTCAAATTTAAAACCGATTGGAAGTGAAAAACTTACAGGTCAAAATAAACTAAATAGAATTATGGAGATTGCTCGTTTTAACGAAGTAATACCACAATCAATTAACGAGACCGCTAAGTCAGAATATTCTGTGTCTCTAGCCGATGGGCATAATTATCAAATTGTTAGAGAAAAACAAGGATATATTATTAAAAAAACTATTTCTGAATCAGGCACTGATTATCTTGAGCCAATGAAGAATAGAAAATATTATTCATCATATTCTCAAGCATTCAAGAGATTAAATCTTGTTGCGGGAGAATTAAATAGATTAAACGAAAACGAAGAAGGTGTTTCGTTATATGGAGAACAAAAGAAATTTGTTTTAAAAACTCCAAAACCTGAAATGCCAGAAGCTCCTGTAGCACCACCAATGGCACCACCAATGGCACCACCAGCAGTTCCAACTCCAGAATTACCACCAGCACCTGATATGGGTGATGAAGGTATGGATATGGGTGATGAAGGTATGGATATGGGTGACGAAGGAATGGATATGGGTGATGAAGGAATGGATATGGGAGGTAATGATAGTGAAGAACAAGTTTCCTTTAAAACAATCCAAAAATTAACAGGAAAATTAACTCAAAAAATTAGAGTTCTTGATAACGAAGAAGGAATGACTTCTGAAGATATTAAATATGTTATTAATATGGTATTATCTTCTTTAGAATTAGGTTCTTTATCTGAAGAAGATAAAGAAGATATTATGTCTAAGTTTGAAGAACAAGAAGAAGATTTTGGTGACGATATGGGTGGAGATGATATGGATGGTGAAGATTTAACTGACGATAGTGAAGTTGAAAATATCCAATCTGATATGGACATCCCTGTTGAAGGTGAAATGGATGAAGATATGTACGGGTCGTTTGGTAATATGAAGAGAAAAGATTTCAAGGGTGACAACTATTATGATGAAAATGATAGAGCAGCTAAAGATTTTGATATAATGGGAATAGGTGGTGATGATTTTGATACAGAAGAATTTGATACTTTCCAAAAATTGTATGACAAATATGGAGACAAACAACCTTTCTTTAATAAAAGAGATGGTGAACGTATGTTTGACAAATATAAAGAAATGACAGGTAAACCATTTAAAGTTAAAACAAGAAAAGGTGAAATGGAAGAAGGTGACATGTATGGTTCATTCGGTAATATGTCAAGAAGTGATTATAAAGGTGATAAATACTATGACGAAAAAAATAAATTTGCTAAAAGTGACGATGTTTATGGTATAGGCGGAGATGATTTTGATACAGAAGAATTTGATACGTTCCAAAAATTGCATGACAAATATGGTGATAAGCAATCTTGGTTTAACAAAAGAGATGGTGAACGTATGTTTGACAAATATAAAGAAATGACAGGTAAACCATTTAAGGTAAAAACAAGAAAAGTTGAAAACGGAGCAATCTTTGATAGTATCTTTGGTGAATCTAAAGTTGATAAAGTTATTTCAAAATACTTTGAGGTTTCAAAAAAAGAAATCAATGAAGGTAAAGAAAAACAAGTTCAAAAAACTTTAAAAATAAAATCTGATGTTAAAAAAATTATGGAATCTGTTGTTAAAATGACCGAAACCATTGAACAAGAATTGGCATCTAAAAAATATTTAGAAAAAAACCCTAATACTAAATTTATTGGTATAACTATTAAGAAAAATTTAGTGTTTGAAAATAACGGTAAACAAGTAAAAATATCACCTAACGGATTATTAGTATGAGTTATCTAACTTATGTGAATGGACTAGGTCCTAACTATAAGGGTGATAATCTTTACGAATTTATATTCTCTGATGATTTAGATGTGTGGGGAGAATCTTGGGAAAGTAAACCTTCCAATGGATACCCAACACCACCTGAATTAAAATATATTAAAAAAGTGGGAGTTCTGAGAAATACTGATATAAAATTGGAATTGATTCAGAACTCCGATTTTTTTTGTATGGTAGATGCAATGGACGATATTGTTGCATTATCGTGGGAAACAGAAGAATCTGAAGGTCAAAAAAGACTGGTATTTAGATTTGGAAATACCGAACAAGAAATTAAAGACAAACTCTACGAAAGAGACCTAATTTTAGAATTTGAAAAAAAAGTAATATATGAAAACTAACATAAAAGCACTTCAATTAATTGAAAAAGGACTTTCGTCCAATACAGTAAGTAAACTAACAGAATCACAAATTAATGTGTTACACTCAAAATTATTTATTAATTTATTAAGTGAACAATCTAAGGCAACTACATCTGTCAGTAGTAAAAACCCAAACGCACCTACATTAGCAAAAAATTTAAATGCTCAAGGTGTTAATGTTACAATGACTGAAAAAGAAATTGATGAAGACGATACTTTAGATATAACTAAAGACCCTGATGCGACAGATGACGGAATGGGAATATTTGAAGTTAATGATGAAAATAAACCAAATCCTTGGGCTATTTGTCATACGCAAGTTGGACCTAAAAAATCAAGAAAATGGGAAAGATGTGTTAGAGAAATAAAAAAACAGTTGAAAGAAGGAAAAAATCCCGTATCTTTGTTCCTAGAAAATCAAATAACAAAAATCGTGGAAAAACACATGCCCCCAAAAATTACAAAAGGTGATTTAATTAAACACATTACAGAATCTGGTTCAAATTTTGCAACAAAACATCTTCAAACTGGGTTTGGAACTGAAGTAGCACCTTCAAAACCAAAACCAAAAGTTGAGCCTGGAACAAAAGAAACACCAAAAACAAGACCAAGTCATCCTGGTAAGAACCCAAATCCTGGCGAAAATCCTGCCCCTAAAGCGAAAAAAAGTGAAAGTAAAGAACAACAACAATCACCAGAACCAATAACAAAACCAGCACCAACAAAACCTGGAACAAAGGAAACACCAAAGACAAGACCAAGTCATCCTGGTAAGAATCCAAATCCTGGTGAACATCCAGCCCCTAAAGCAAAAAAAGTTTCACCTGAACAAGCAAAAGATACGGTTATAGACGTAATAATGAAAATGTTAGAAAAATAATTATGGCAAAAAAAATAAAAGAACAAGTAGACTACGGTAATACACCTGAGAGAATGGACCCAAATTTGGAAAGAAAATTGGGTAGTCCTGAAAATTTATACGCGAAAAATCCTGCGATGAAAAAAGGTTCCGCTGATGTACAACGATTAGTTAGTCAAAGATTTCAAAAAGTTGCTGATAAATTAAGAGAAGTTACAGGAATTGAAGACCTTAGTTCTCAACAAGTTCAGGGAATGGTTTATCAAGAAATGATGAGAAAGCTCCCTGGTATTATGAGAATTGAATCACAACATAGGGATGAACTAATTGAATTAGCAAAAGAAGCGTCATTAGATGAATCAGAAGTTCCTGCAAATTGGTATCAAATTGAAGCTAATTTAGGTATGCCAGATAGTTCAAATTTTAGATTTAGTCCTGAGGATGACGAGGAAGAAGATGAAGAGGAAAAAGATGAACCATTAGAATTCCCATCATTTGATGTTGAAGATTTAACAGATGAAGAACAACTTGAAATTGAAAAACATAAAAGAAATATTATAAACGCAATTATTCAAGGGGCTGCAAAAAAAGGACATTATCTTTTTCAAAAACCCGAAGTAAAGGCGAGATTGGACGCTATTAGCCCGACTCTTTATGGTGATTATTTAGGTATTATGGCAATCAACGATTTTCTATATTTTACTATGGAACAGATGATTGAGATGATGAGTCAAACAGGACAAGGTGTTGCAGGTAAAGTTGAATTGGGAGATGCTGATGATGAAGAAGGTGGAGAAGAGGGTGAAGAAAAACCAGACACTAAAATTATGGCAACGGGATTAATATTCCCAATTTTATGCCATGAAATCCTTAAAGGATTAGAAGAAGCTAAAGGTAGACACGGATTACCAAAAGAGCCAGGAATGCGTGAAAAGGTTCAAAAACAAACAGATACATTACCTAACGAACCAATGCAATTAAGGATTGGACCTGAAATAGTTGAAAAAATACGTTCAGCAATTCCAGACGAAATGTTTGAACCTGAAAATAAAGGTTTGATAAATTGGTTTCATATCTTATTATATCAAATACCCGCCCAAGAATTTTTAGAAATTATTGGAAATGTAATATCTGAAGATGTTGCGAAAGTTAGAAAGGCTACCTTGAAATTTCAAGAAATTATGAAGGAAGCTAAAACAATGATGAGCGAATTTGAAGATTATAAAGAAGAAGAAAATATTGACTCTGACGATTCTGATGAAGATGATGATGAGGGATTAGATGATTTCTTAGGTAGTTTAGGTATCTCAAGACCTAAATAAAAATGTGTGAATAAAGAACAATTAATAATAGAAGTTACGAAGTGTATGAGGAATACTCCTTATGCTCTTCGTACTTATTTACAAACATTTGACAATACTGTTTCTAAGTATGTCCCATTAGATTTATTTCCAGACCAAGTTAAGTTAATAACCGATTATGACTCTCATAATGAAAATGTTGCGTTAAAGTATCGTCAAGCAGGTGTTTCAACCGTAACCGCCGCTTGGGCATCCAAAAAATTAGCATTCGCCAAAAAAAGTAAACCTGAGAAAATTCTTATTATTGCCAATAAATTGGATACCGCTGTTGAAATGGCTAACAAAGTTAGAGCATTCACAGAACAATGGCCCAAATGGGTTGGTATTGAATTTTCACAAGAAAAAAATGCACAAAGACATTTCAAGTTAAATAATGATTGTGAGGTTAAAGCCGTTGCAACATCAAAAGATGCTCTTCGTGGTTATACCCCAACCATTCTAATATTTGATGAGGCGGCATATATTGAAGCCGATAGTGATTTTTGGGCGGCTTGTATGGCTTCACTATCTACGGGTGGTAAAGTTATTGTTGTATCAACACCAAACGGATATGACCCAATTTACTACGAAATTTATGACCAATCATTAAGAGGGATGAATGATTTCAAAATCTCTGAGATGTTTTGGTATAGAGACCCAAGATATACAAAAGATTTATATATGGTTAAAACTAAAGATGTTGTTCATTTTCTATTAAACAGAGAAGAATACAATCTTGATGAAACCGTAATTGACTTATCTATGGAAAACTCATATGAGAGAGACCATACAAGGGTTACTGATTATATTGCTCAGGGATATAAACCGTGTTCTTCTTGGTTTGAGGGTATGGTTAAAAAACTTAAATTTGATAGAAGAAAAGTTGCTCAGGAATTAGAATGTAATTTCTTAGGTTCGGGTGATAACGTATTTGACTCTGATTTAATGCAAAATATTGCCAAAAACCAAACACGAGAACCATCTGCAAAAATGATGGGAGGAGGGTTATGGATTTTTAAAGAACCCGTAAATGGACATAAGTACGTTATGGGTGTGGATGTTTCTAGAGGGGATTCTGAAGACTTTTCGTGTATAGAGATAATTGACTTTGACACAAGGGAACAAGTGTTGGAATACGTAGGAAAAATACCACCAGATGTAACTGCAGAGATTGCGTATAAGTGGGGAACGATGTATAATGCTTATTGTGTTGTGGATTTAACTGGAGGTATGGGAGTATCAACGGCAAGAAAACTACAAGAACTTGGATATCAGTCAGGATTATATGTTGACAATGTTGACACAAGTAATAAATGGAAGTGGGACCCAAAGATAAATGAAAAAATCCCTGGGATTAACTTTAACAATAAAAGGGTTCAGATTATATCATCATTTGAGGAAGCTGTTAGACACGGATTTAATGTATATTCAAGTAGATTATATAATGAAATGAATACTTTTGTTTATATCAATGGAAGACCCGACCACCAAAAAAACCATCACGATGATTGTATTATGGCAATTTCTATGGCATTATATGTTGCAGAGAAATCATTCCAATCATTAGAAAAAGTTACCAATCACACCAAAGCCATGATTAACTCTTGGGCAACAAC
>Ga0114975_10001819_pt1 | contig 14829 bp, 7 predicted proteins | sample S_130626_EF_Meta_FD_87031 | JGI IMG/M metagenome (GOLD analysis project Ga0114975, IMG submission 87031) | Freshwater microbial communities from Lake Simoncouche, Canada to study carbon cycling - S_130626_EF_MetaG | ecosystem: Environmental > Aquatic > Freshwater > Lake | place: Lake...
AGATGAGATATACGCCTTAGCAAAAAAAGGTTCGACCATCATATTTAGTACCCATCGCATGGAACAGGTGGAAGAGATATGTGATCATATTGTATTGGTTAATTTAGGTAAAAAGATTTTAGACGGAACGGTTGCAGATATTAAGCAACAGTATAAAGAAAATATTTTTTCGATTGAAACAAATCAAATTGATGATATAGTGGACAATGCCATTTTCTCGATTGTTAGGAAAGAAGGCAATAAAGTATTCGTTAAAATTAATGGGGGCAATGATTCTAATCAAGTGTTAACACATTTAATTAATAATAATCACCATATAGTAGCTTATAACGAGCTACTCCCTTCATTAAACGATATATTTATAAATTTAGTCGAATCTACACACGCTAGCACTAGAGCATTTCAAAACAGTTAATTCTTAAACCTATTTTATGCATAAAATTTGGCTCATCATACAAAGAGAATATACCACAAGGGTAAAAAATAAACGTTTCTTATTAGTTACCTTCTTAATGCCATTATTAATTATAGGACTCATTTTTGGTAGTGCTTATTTATCCACCACAGGAACTGAACATCGCAAAATTGCAGTTGTCGATCCAAATGGATTTATTAAAAATGCTTTAAAAAATACCAGTCAAATTGAGTTTGAATTTCCTGCAAATATTGATACAAGTAATTACAGTAGTAAGGGCTATTCGGATATACTTATCATACCAAAGTTTGATACAACACAAAAAACAAACTATATTTTAAGATCTAAAAAATCAATGGGCCTAATGTTACAAAATAGCATTAGTGATAAAATAAATAGTGCGATCGAGGATAAAATGTTGCAAGACGCAGGCATTCAGCAAAATACTTTGGATTCTATACATAAGGCATCACAATTTGCAGAACTTAAAGCATATGAGGACAAAGGAAAAGCGAGTAAAGAAAGTAGTGCTGGTTTAGCTATGGGCATTGGGTATGCTAGTGGATTTTTAATTTATATCACCCTATTCATATACGGCACCATGGTGATGCGCGGCGTGATGGAAGAAAAAACAAATAGAATTGCTGAAGTCATTATTAGTAGTGTAAAACCATTTGAATTAATGCTCGGGAAAATTATTGGTATTGGAGCAGTCGGCCTTACACAATTTGCATTATGGATTATTTTAATCACCACATTGACCAGTGTAGGAATGGGTTTATTGCCCGCTGATATTCAACATCAAGTAACCATCTTGCAACAAACAAATGGACAAATGGGCGGCGCTGCAGGCATGGCCCAGGCAAGTGAGTCTGCTATGCGTATTTACAATATGCAGCATACCATTTCTACCGCTAATTGGCCTTTGATTATTGGTTGTTTTATATTTTATTTTATGGGTGGCTATTTATTTTATTCTGCCTTATTTGCTGCTGTTGGAAGTGTTGTGAATGAAGACCCTCAGGATGCACAAAGCTTAATGTTTCCCATTACCATGCCCATTATTTTCTCTTATTTAATTACCAATATGGTTACACAAAACCCCAATACACCTTTGGCATTTTGGTCAAGTATCATACCATTTAGTTCGCCAATGGTCATGATGGCTAGGATTGCTTATGGTGTTCCAAGTGCCGTTACATATTGGGAATTAGCTTTGAGTATGTTTATTTTAATTGCAGGATTCTTATTTACAACTTGGCTGAGTGGTAAAATTTATAGAACAGGTATATTAATGTATGGCAAAAAAGTAAACTGGAAAACAATGATGAAGTGGGCGTTTATGAAGAAGTCATAAATTTATAATGCAATTCTAACATTCACCCCTGCCCTTGTATTGATAATAGGTGGTGATGAAGATATGTATGGGGTAGCGCGTCGTTGATCGAAGAAAAACTTTAAATTTATTTTACTATTTAATACATAGTCAACCGATGGTTGTATGGTAATTTCTTTTTGACCACCTGTGCCATATGCATTGGTTTGATCTAATCGACTATTACTATTATAAACATCACGCATTGACATATCAAAACGAAAAGTTAACTCATTGTTTAATTTCGCATTGTTCAATCCTGGAATATTAAAAGGTAATTTTAATCCTTTTTTCTTCCAACTCGAACCAATTACCCATTCCTTACTGTTGTTTTCACTTAATTGATAATCAACCAAACTTAAGGATAGCATCCTGCTTTTCTTATATTCAAATCTGAATGACCATTGTGTTTTTGTAGTAACAATTACACCGATCAAAGGCTCCATTTTTTCACTGATTGTTACATTCGGGATTAAATAGTAAGGAATATAATTCCCACTTATTGGATTTAAAAAAGTAGGTGTACCACGCTTGGTAATATCATCCACAAAATTCAAGGAGCTTGTAAAACTATTCATGGAAAGGCTACCATTGTAACCATTGGTTATTGTAATATTTGAGAAATATTCCGCCAATGCCGGAATTTTAGAAAGTCCACTATACATGATATTCCAATTAGGTTTTGGCATCATACCGGTGAATGGATTTGACCTAATGGAATTATTGTTTTCATTGATTAAAGAAACCTTTTTAGGATCCTGTCCTGTATAAGCCGCAATAAAGGAAGGAATTAAAACGTCCTGAGCATACCTGCCATATCCAAATGCATAACCTTTAGCATCAATATTGGTTCCTAAGCGCTGAGATATAGTGGTCCGATAATTTTGAAATGTTTTAAACTGTAATGAAATTTCATTTGGATTATGGTCCTTGAAAAAAGTATTTAAAGCCATGTAACTTATATTAAATCCACCTGCCGACAAAGGATTTGCATGTGATCGGATACCATTTAATGATGAACTTGTATCCTTGTATAATTCAGAATATTCCTTTGAAAAAGTTTTATTGAAATTGATATCAATTACCAAGGCTTTAACTGGCTCTAACATGATTCTGGCCGAAAGCTTTTGATCGAAGGTTTGCCTAAATAACATGTTAAATGCAGGGTCTCGAGTTAAATTACCTCTTTTCTCCTGTACATTCAACCAAGCCGTGTCAGGTTGTCTACCAAACATATAATCGATATTAGGAGATAAGCTTGCAAATGATTTATCTAAAAATTGAACACCCGTCATGTATCCAGGAAGTCGGCTATTGAAATTTTCTGCATAATCTAAATTAGCAGTTTGGGCCATTGTAACAAATTTTGCAAACGACTTTACAAAATCAGGAACGTTGACTGGTTCATTTTGTCTTATTAATCTTTTGGCTATTCTTTCTTGTCTTCTTTCAAGTCTCCATTGCTTTAAAGCACTGTCTCTTGCTTTTCCTAATTTCCCCTCTAATGCCTCTTGCTTAGAAATTAACACTTTGCTAGTTAATGGGTTATTAATATTTTGTTTTCCTGAGTTGTAACCATCATTGATGGCAGCATTTAAATATTTTGATTTTTTATAAAAATTATTAAACCCAAATTGTGTCGTTATTTGCTGCGACATGGTGTTCTCAATAGTATTACCAAGGGTTTGCGCCAAACGACTCGCACCTACCCAATTATAATTAGTTGAAAAATTATAACTTGATGTAATCCAATTAGTAAGTGGAAATTTATTTAAAGGCAGATCATAGCGTGCGGTCAGCCTTTGATTATATAATGTGTTGCGACCTCCACCAAATAACATTCTATTGACTGAATCCCTTTTTATTTGTGTGTTAATAGGTCCATCTGGTTCATCAATTCTTGAATTCATTGTCGCATTAAAATCCAAATTCAAGGATCGTGTCAATGGCCATCTTAGATTAAATAACCTCACCATGGTAAAGTATTTATTATAAGTGGTTTCCACTTTTTCAGTGGTACCATCATATGAACTAACTACTCTTGGCGTAAACTCACCATATTGCCTATCAAGAACTGTTCTAAAACTAATAAGATTTGGTGTAGGATTTAAATTTAATTCTTTAGCCCAATCAAGCCACGGTGATGCATTTTTCAAAAGCTTCTTGAATGGTTCAATCGGTTTTGTATTATGATTATATGTATAACCAATTGCCCCTCTTTGCTTAACCATTTTATTCTCTTGAATTAATGGACTGGTTTGTGTTAATTGAGAATAAGAATAACTAAAATCCAAATTACTTAAACTTACTAAACTCGTATTTTTTCCGGGCATGAACCGAACATTGGTGAAATTCAATGTTTTAATTGTCGTTTGGTCGGCTGATGCATTGATTACAGAATCTTTTTTAGCCCCTGACAAAGAATTTACTTTGTCTTGATATAGAATATCCTTATCGAACGGATCAAATAAAGGTGTCTCTGTAGATTTATTAATACTCGCAAATATGGGTAAAGAAAGTCTCGTTTGTTTTGGTAATAATTTACCTGCGTCAATATTGGTCGCGATATCAATTTGGGATAATCCCGTTTTCGCACGTTGATTCATATTTTGCTCAATGGTACCAAAACCAGCTGTTCTGTTATTTGCTGAAACAGCCAATGTACCCAAATCAGCTAAGGTTAAATCCATTCTTCCAATGGCGGCCCAGGATCCACGCTCATCCATTTCAGAAAGCCTTAATTCATTGATCCATACTTCGGCATCCATTTGAAGTTGCTGAGAGGTATTCTCAAACGCTACCATGATACCTCTAATTTCTCCTAAATTAGGATTACCCATCACCGAATACCTTTGATTTGTAGCCGATTGAACCTGCGTAAATTTAGTAGTATAGGAATAATTTTGTTTGTCTCTTTCTAGTTTCAAATTAATCAAATCCATTAAATTCAAATTCAACTCGTTTTGCGATGGCCAAACTAAACTTGCCTCACTATTAGCATACGTTTTTTGAGGTGTAGTTGTTAAAGGTATTCTGATTTCATAATAGTTATTTTGAAAATCTTGACCAAGTCTAATCACTGCAGTAATGACACCAGTTTCCTTTTGGGTAATTCTATTTTTATTTTCTGCGTGTATGAACATGGACAATTTACCATAACGTCTAATATCGATATTCATAGTTTTGAAAACACCTCGAGGAGACTTTCCTTTTTCTAAACCTTGTAATTGCACACTTAATGCCTGCTCATTTTGTAATAAATTAACCCCATTATTACTTAATAATTGAACACGTTCAATGCCCGGTGGGATTAAATAATTCACAGGTGTCCTACTTGAATTTTCTTCAATACTTACCGCTAGCGTGTTAACAGTTGATTTATTATTTGCAGCCAGTGGTGTATAGTTTCCTGAACTATCCACTTCATACATATATTGTCTCCACTGATTTCGGACTAATCCTAATTTAGCGAAACGCAAAGTAATTGAATCTTCAAATCCAGTTAAATACATTCTTAAAAATCTAATAGACTTAAAATCTCTAATGCCGCCTACTGCATTTGAAAAAGACCTAATGGGTACTCTAAATAAATACCAATTTTCAACACTTTTACTTCCATCTGCTAAGGATACACTTACCGTTTTTGCATCCGTTACATATTTTGTGATACCCACACCCATTCCATTTTTTTGTAACGGAATTTCATATTCAAAATAGGACTCAGTTTCATTTAAGGTATTATCTCTATTTAGATCCTCATTATCTGGAAGCAAAGTTGCTGCACTACTATACTGACTTGTTCCAGCAACTGAAGAATTACCTTGTGGATTATTGAAATATTTATACCTGCCAAGCAATCCAATATTACCTGCATCATACTGTGCATCACGATACCATACATAGTTATCCGCTGAAGGATCCTTCGCAAATTGTTGACTTATAACTGGATTCGTAATTTGACTTAATAAGGCACTTCTCTTTACTCTTTCTTCCTCATCATTCATACCATCTAATCCAAGGTCTTGAAATTTTCTGTCTTCTGAATTATTACTAAATGCATTGGTAACTTGAATGGGATTCACCGGAACCTTACCCCAAGTGGAACTATCAATTTGCGCAGGTATTGTTGGGGTAGGCATACCATTTTCATAAAACCTTCGACCATCTCTAAGAATATCCTCACTTACATTACCTAAGTTTAAAACTAAATTACCTCTACTAGCTGGAGATTTTAAAAAAGGATCTTGAACCCAAAATTCAACATATTCTATGATACTTGTTTCAAAATCAGTTTGGTCTAATGCACGCATTATGCCACCCCATTTATCTGTTGGATTTTTGACTTTCCCAGTTCCATCCAAATCTTTATAGTTGAAATTATAAGGCCCCCTGTCCTTTGGATAATAAGACAAGTCAAAAGTAGGTAATTGCACATCTGTTAAATTGGTTGTTCTGTTAGGAAACAACTCATTCGTAAATACTTGCCTAACCCTTGGATCACTCAATAATGATAAATCACTGTTTAAAGGATTATTTGAACTATTTCTATCCTGCAAAGTAGGTTCAATCGTATACCAAGCTAACCTTGCTCTGTTTTTATTGTAATCAATATTATCTGATAATTTTCCTTCTACAAATCGGTCCATTGGTGTAGAAGCCAATGCCCATGATGTAAAAGGAAAACGTAAATCAATATCAGTTCGGGTTGCTTCAAAATCATCTAAATAAACTAACCCACTTCCTCCTTTACCAATTTGCTGTGCATGTCCGGGTTTTAAATAAGCTGCTTCTCCATTTGCAGTAATATAGGATTTAGCTTTTGTTTTGTAAAAAGGCAACTTATTTATCAATCTTGTGACAATCGGTATTTCTGCCTTATAATTAAAGTCAAAACCATACATTGCATTTTTAATTGGATCTGAACCGTAGTTGGTTTTTGTAAAAAATGGACGCTCACTTAATCTTTGCGATGAGAAACCAAAATTAAAATTTTTACTAGCAATATAGTCTAATCTTAAAGCTCTAAATCCTCGCTCCTGAAATCCGAAACCTAAATTGTTTTCAAAAGAAACACTCACTGGAATATTAGAACTTAAAATGCCCGGATTAATGATTCTTACAGTTCCAGATCCATAATCAACTATATAATCAACACCTTCTTTTAATACTTGTCCTCCTGCTAAAACATTAACCGAACCTGGCGGAACATTAAATGCATTCAAACTAATTTCTGCTCCTCCAGTACTTCCTTTTACTTGCCCTTCCATCACAAATCGATTCAAGTTGTTATAGGTTTGTGCTTCCGCTTTTATTAACCGATAAAGTTGTGGAAAAACATACTTGTTTGCAACATTGCTATCTAAACCATTATAAGCTATGTTTTTTAAATCATCGCCGAAAGGTTCCAATAAAGGAAATACGATCCTACCCATTTTTGAAAGTACCGTGTATCCTTCAACATAATCAAACATTCCATCCGGTTGTGGATCATTTTGATTATTTAATCTATCTAATTGTAATATTTTAATTAACGACTTACCATCAACAGCTGCATTGGTAACAGGCAAATATCTTTTTAAGCCCGCCCCCGGTGCTTCATACAATACATTTAATTGAAAGTCCTGTTGTTGTATGGAACCAAATAAGTCTAAGGAATAAACGTTTTTCATCATCAAATTCCAAATAGGCAAATCGGTACGTTGTGTGGTTGCTTTTAAAAGTTTTAAAAACATTACTTGTTGTACACCATTTTCAGGATTCAAGGCTATGTTATCCGAAAACTCTCCAACTTGAAAAACCTTTCCATTATAGGTATATTGAAAAGCGACACCTAAAACTTCGTCCGGCTGTAAAGGAATATTTAAAGAAAGAAATCCAATTTGAGGATTAAAGAAATATTCATTCTCTGTTAACTTTCTTGCAAAAGTGCGCTCATAATCTTCAGCTGATCTCATCCCCTCGGATGCTAAAATAGAAGCAACCCCTGAAGGATTTCTAGCACCCGCATTATTACTGAGTGTTGAATATAAATTATTGGCACTATTGTCTGGATAGGCATTTGCATTACCCTTCCATTTTTTATTATGTGGACTAGGCTCACCTAAATCAGCAAGTCCAATCACATCTCTAGCATTTGTGGTTTGTCCATTTCGATTAGTTACCCAAACCTCAATTCGTTTAATTTGAGTTTGAGCATTAATTAAAGGCAAACTTGACATTGCCTTGTTGTAATTATTTCTAAAATACTGTGCTAATAAAAAGTGTCTATTTTCCTCATAATCATCTAATCGTTTCTGAAATTTTTGTGTTGCTGCACCACCCTGCAAATTCATGGATTGCCTTTGAGATTTTTGGTTAGCAATGGCAGCTGTAACAAATAGTCTTCCAAATTGTAGTTGTGTTTTAATACCAAATAAATTTTGCGTACTTGGTATTAATGCACTTCTTGACATGTAATTAATATTACCCGCTTCAATACTTTTTATAATTTCATCTTTCTTGCCCTTGTAATTTAATTTTATTTGATTGTCAAAACCTAAATTCGATAAGGTATTAAAGTTGACTGGAAATTTTAGTTTATCACCAATGCTGGCATTCATGCTAAAATTGGTATTGGCATCAAAATCAAAGCCACCATTTGAACGCGCCCGCTCTGGCAATGTTGGATTCATTACCTTTTGTCCCTGATAACCTGCCCTGATATTTATTTCACCAACTGGTTTGAAATCCAGTTTTAAATCAGATCCAGTTTTACCGAATAATCGATCAAAGTAGCTGTCAAAAATTTTCACTTTCGGCCTGCTAATTTGTCTATTTAAAACGCCTAGTGAATTGGCACGTTGTGAAAAATAAGCTTTTTCATCTCGGTCTGATTTTAATTTCCAAAACTCATTAAAATTTAAGGTAGCAGGCACTTTAACCATTCTTCCATTGATGAACTCCCTAATATAATATTGTTTGGTTACCGGATCATACTGGATATTTTTTTTAACAATACTTGTATCTCTTAAGTCAAAAGGATTATTGCTTGGTTGTGATAGATAGTCTCCTCTTCGGTCTTTAATTGGATAATATACCGTATCCTTTTTTACATTTTTTTTTGCTGTATCCGTAATTTTTAAATTTCCCTTTTGTTGCGCACTTATAGGTGTCCTAGTCAAGAACATACAAAATGAAAAAATAAAAACTAAATTAAGTTTCAATTACTGATTATTACTGATTAACAATTCTTAAGTGCTAGTTTAATAAGTGCCTCTAAACTTGCCCCAGCACCTTCTGTCTTAATTGTTTTTTCAACTGCTTTTTCAGCAACTGCTTTTTGAATGCCTAATGAGATGAGCGCTTGTATTGCATCCTGATGTGGATTTGCCGGCGCATTTACAAATCCTCCTAAAGCATTATTATTTGTATTTATTTTTGAAAGCTTTTCTTTCAATTCCAATACCAATCTTTCTGCCGATTTTTTACCAATCCCTTTTATCGCTTCCAATTGTCTTGCATCACCCTGTACAATTGCCCTAATAATTTCATCGGGTTGCATACCCGATAACATCATTCTAGCAGTACTTGCACCAACACCTGATACACTAATTAAATGCATAAATAATTCCTTTTCTTGCGTCGTATAAAATCCAAACAGGACTTGTGAATTTTCGGTAAGATGCAAATAGGTATGCAACTGCCCATTATCCTTTTTTGAAATGGATTCATAGGTATGTAAACTGATATTTACTTCATACCCAACCCCACTTACATCAACGATCAGTCTTGCTGGGGTGACTTGAACAAATTGGCCTCTTAAAAATGCGATCATAATTGCTTCAAAATTAACGTATAAGATACTAAAAATGTCCTTTTAGGCCTATTCTTGGCCAAAATTTAAGATATTTGTAAGCCAAATTAATATAGAAACTATGTCACATAAGCTTAGCGCAGCCATTACCTCGGTTGGAGGATACGTTCCAGAGACCAAATTGACGAATTTTGACCTTGAAAAGATGGTAGATACAAATGACGAATGGATTAGGTCTAGAACAGGAATTTCAGAAAGAAGAATTCTTAGAGACCCCGGTTTAGCTAGTTCAGATATGGCCGTAAAAGCCATTGAGGAAATTTGTCGCAAAAAGAATCTTGATCCATTAGAAATTGATTGTATTATTTGTGCAACCGTAACACCTGATATGGTATTTCCTGCAACTGCTAATATTATTGGAGATAAAGTGGGTGCTAAAAATGCATTTGGATTTGATTTGGGTGCAGCATGTAGTGGATTTTTATTTGCCTTAAATACAGGTGCAGCATTTATTGAATGTGGAAGGTATAAAAAAATTATAGTAGTTGGGGTTGATAAAATGAGCTCCATTATTGATTACACCGACAGAGCAACATGTATCATTTTTGGTGATGGTGCTGGTGCTGTTTTATTAGAACCTAGCACAGACGAAAATGGTTTTCAAGATGCAATATTAAAAAGTGATGGAAGTGGTCGTGATTATTTACATATAAAGGCTGGTGGTAGTTTAAAGCCAGCAAGTGTTGAAACTGTTTTAGCAAAAGAACATTATGCATTTCAGGATGGACAGCCTGTTTTTAAATTTGCTGTTAAAGGAATGGCAGATGTAACAGCCGATTTGTTGGAAAAAAATAATTTAACAGGTGACGATATTACCTGGCTAGTTCCTCATCAAGCCAATTTGAGAATCATTGACGCTACTGCCAATAGAGCAGGCATTCCTAAAGAAAAAGTGATGATTAATATTCAAAAATATGGTAACACCACCGCAGCAACTATTCCGCTTTGTTTGTGGGAATGGGAGTCACAACTTAAAAAAGGTGACAACTTAATATTAGCCGCTTTTGGAGGTGGTTTTACTTGGGGTGCGGCATGGGTTAAATGGGCGTATTAATTAAAAACATACATTACATTAAAATAGGCAGTTTATGAGCAACAATAAAATAAAAGGTATAAGCACAATTACATTACACACTGCTAGTCATGAAAATGATAATTTTTCTCATACCACTCCTATTTATGCAACCTCCACTTTTACTTTTGGTTCAGCCGAAGAAGGCATGGAAAGATTTAAAGGAGATGATAAAACTAAATTATACACAAGGTGGGGTAATCCCACTTTCACTGCAGCAGAACAAACTATTGAAGCACTTGAAGCGCGTGGCATAAAAAATGATGACGGAACAGATTTAAAATTAAAAGCTTTATTGCATTCGAGTGGACAGGCCGCAATGAGTACTTTATTTTTTAGCAACCTTAGTGCAGGAGATACCTTGATTTCACATTATTCATTATATGGAGGTTCACAGGAATTAATGCAAAAAGTGCTAAATGAAGCGGGCATTAAAGTATTACTGATTGATATTCATGATGAAAACTTATTGTTACAAACATTAAAAGAAAATCCTTTAACAAAATTAATTCATTTAGAAACACCTGCTAATCCCACATTACAGTGTGTTGATATTGAAGCTATATGCAAAATTGCACATGCACATGGTATAAAAGTATCCGTTGACAATACGGTAGCTACCCCCTATTTGCAACAACCTTTTGCATTAGGAGCCGATTTTGTTTTTCATTCGGCAACAAAATTTTTAAATGGTCATGGCAGTGCTTTACATGGTGTTTTATTAGGCAAGGATTTAGCATTTATGCATTCCAAGGTATGGAAATGGCATGTATTGTTGGGAGGAAATAGCAATGCTTTTGATGCCTATTTATTAATCCAAGGAATGAAGACCTTAGAATTAAGAATGGAAAAACATTGTAGTAATGCGGAGAAAGTTGCTCATTATTTACAAAAACATCCAGCAATAGAACATGTGAATTATACGGGACTATCATCTCACCCTCATCATGCAATAGCTAAAAAGCAAATGAAACAACATGCGCCTTTGATTAGTTTTGAATTAAAAGGTGGAATTGAAGCTGGAAAAAAGTTTATTAATGCAGTTGAAATTTGCACAAGAGCAGTTTCCTTGGGCACTGTTGATACGCTGGTATCACATCCAGCAAGTATGACACATATGTCTATACCAAAAATAGAAAGAGAAAAATATGGTATTACAGATGGACTCATTAGAATGAGTGTAGGCATTGAAAATATTGAGGATTTAATTACTGATTTAGAACAAGCACTGGCTAAAGCAATTGCATAATTTTAATAAAACACATACCCATTATTTAACGCACCCTATTGACATGAATATTACCATTCGTTCCGCTAAAAAAGAAGATTGTCATCGCATGATGGAGTTAATACATGAACTTGCACTTTATGAAAAAGCACCCGAGCAAGTAGTAGTTCCTTTTGAACATTTTGTTGAAAGTGGTTTTGGCGCAAACCCTGTTTGGTGGGCATTGGTTGCTGAAGTAAATGGCAGGGTCGAAGGCATGGCACTTTACTATATCAGATACTCTACTTGGAAAGGTCAAAGAATGTATTTAGAGGATTTAGTGGTTGCCGAAAATATGCGTGGAAATAAAATTGGAGGCTTATTATTTGACGCTTTAATTGAAGAAGCTAAAACAAAAAAGTTTGTAGGCATGAACTGGCAGGCTTTGGATTGGAACGAACCTGCATTAAATTTTTATAGAAAATACAATAGCAGTTTTGATCCTGAATGGGTAAATTGTTCGATTGATTTTTAATAAATGAACTTTTTAGTCATCCAACTTTCTTTAGCTAAACCACCAACTATTTTTTGAGGCTCTTGCTCCTTATCATTTATTTTAATGGATTCAACACTCACATTTTTTCTAATACCTTCCCAAAAATCCTTATAGCTTATATCGCCTTTAGAGTTTTGCAACTCTTTAAGTAAGAAGTAGGTAAAAATTCCGTGCTTTTTCTCAGTATAAGCATTTGATGACTGGTTACTGCTACTAGCTGTAAAGCTTACAATATTCCCTTCTAAATAATCGGGTTTTGGAACAATTTTAACGCCTCTCGCCTTGACCATTTGTTCACCTCTAGCACCACCACTAAAACAAGCATCAATAAACATGGTAACCCCTTTACTTGGGAATTCAGAAAATGATTTATAAACATCTTGAAGTTTTATGCCACTTTGAATATTAGCTCCTGTAACGTCAACAGGAATTAAATAAGCTTCCTTTGTAGATTCATCAGGCAAACCATGTCCAGCATAATAAAAAATAACTTCAACGTCTCCTTCTAAATTTTTCATTAGTTTATTGATTTTATCAATAGACTGTTTCATTCTTATTGCACTTGCATTTAGCAACATATTAATATTTTCAGGAGCAACACCTAATGTTTTTTCACAATATTCTTTGAATATTTTAGCATCATTTTTCGCAAATTCAACATCAACCTCTTTTGCCAATCCAGTTTGAAAACTTGAATAATCCTCGTTACCTATGATTAAAGCAATTCTATTGTTATACTTATTTGGTGTAACAGGTATATTTTTATCAACATCAGAAATAAGTGAATAGCTAGAAATTACTTTTTGATCTTGTCTAATATCCTGTACTTTAACCTTATTTACAGCAGCAATATTTGATGAAGACAGGTCCATGTCTATGGATTTTGTTTCCGTTAAAACTACCTTATTGTAATTTTCAGCTATCTTAATTACGATTGGAACCTGAGGATCATTGTAAAAATTATTAGTGAAAAACTGATAGTTAATTTCCCTGGTTTCATTTGATTTGATTTCTGGAAAATTAAATTTGTTAGCATTTGAATAAGCCGAGACATTCATTGGATTTACAAATTCAACAGATACATTTTTTGCATCACCCGCTCCTTTATTTTGAACCAGAATGGTTAACTTAACTGTTTTACCTTTTGTTACTTTAGCTTCATCATTGGCTCCTTCAAACTTGCTATCAACTATCGATAAAATTGGTTTTTTAAACTCATTTGTTTTAAAAGCAATTGAAACTGTTTCTGGATCAAAATGATTTCCTTCCGACACTTTAATTCCAAAATTAGTTTCAGCAGTTAATAAGTCAACGGTGCCTGTAATGGGTATCACAAAATTATGTGTCTCCCCAGCTGGTAGGGTTCCTATAACTATTTCTTTTGAAAAACTAATTCCTTTTATATTGGCACTGTCAACGAGATTTACTTTTACTCTATAAGCATCGCCTTGACCTTCATTTTTTAAAGTAAATGTAATTTCAGCAGTTTCATTTGCATCTAAAGCAAAGTTTAAATTTCCCCTTGAATCTGTAAATACTAAATCACTGATTACTAAATTAGCTGGAGCCATTGGTTTAGGAACACCAAATAACTTGACTTCTTTAAAGGAACTGCTGCCTGATTGAGCAACCAAGCAATTACTTAAAACAATTAAAATAAAAGAGAATAAATATTTTTTCATAATAAATGTTTTTATGGGGCTATGAAACTTTGTATGTCCCCATATACAATTGGAAATTTGCTATTTTTTGCATATGCCCTATAATAATATCTCGTTCCTTTCACAAAATTTGTTGTTGGAATGGTAAACGAAAAAGTTCCCAACCCTGAACCCTTTGTACCTGAGTTACCTAAGGTGAAACTAGTAGTTGACACTCCCCAAACAAACCCAGCATCTGTAACAGGATCACCACCTTCATTTGTTACCTCTCCTGATACATTAATACCCGATGAACTTATATTGGATGGTGCATAGGTAACAACAGTTGGTGCTACTGCATTTGTTTTAAATGAAAGTGCACTACTATATCCATAACTTACCCCTTTATTATTGGAGGCATAGGCCCTTGCAAAATAGGTAGTTCCTGGATTCAAACCTGAAAATAAGTATACAATATCACCACTTCCAGTTCCTTGACTTGGTGATTTAACAGAAGCATTATTATATATCACTGTAGCAGCTGACCCTAGTATTATTCCTTTAGAATCAACTAAAGAATTTGAATATAAACCCTGTGAGGTAACTTTTGCATTTACATTAACTGTATTGTCGGCATTTACGGTAATTGAAGATATAGATAATTGAGGGGTATTATCTTTTGTTGTAAAACTTATTTCATTACTACTTAAAG
>Ga0114975_10001820_pt1 | contig 14820 bp, 16 predicted proteins | sample S_130626_EF_Meta_FD_87031 | JGI IMG/M metagenome (GOLD analysis project Ga0114975, IMG submission 87031) | Freshwater microbial communities from Lake Simoncouche, Canada to study carbon cycling - S_130626_EF_MetaG | ecosystem: Environmental > Aquatic > Freshwater > Lake | place: Lake...
AGTAAAGGTGGTGGTCCAGTGGCAGATGAGCGTGGGTCAGTTGAACTCGTCAATGTGACGAAGAAATACGGCGACATGGTGGCAGTTGACTCCATGAACCTTTCAGTTCATCCCGGCGAATTTCTGTCGCTATTGGGTCCTAGTGGTTGCGGCAAGACCACAACACTTCGAATGCTTGCTGGTTTTGAGCAGCCAGACTCTGGCCACATCCGCATCAATGGTCTAGAAGTGCAACACATTCCGCCGTATAAGCGTGAAGTCAATACTGTGTTCCAGCACTACGCATTGTTTCCCCATATGACCGTTGCTGAAAATGTGGCATATGGGTTAAAACAATCTGGCACACCAAAGAGTGAAGTTGCTGCTCGCGTTGCAGAGGCTCTTGACATGGTGCAAATGTCAAAACTTGCCGAGCGTCATCCTCGCCAAATGTCGGGTGGTCAGCAGCAGCGAGTCGCCGTTGCTCGCGCATTGGTAAATCGCCCAAGCGTTCTGCTTCTCGATGAGCCGCTCGGTGCACTTGACCGCAAACTTCGTGAAGAGATGCAGATCGAGTTGAAACTCCTTCAGAGTCGTCTCGGAATCACCTTTGTGTTCGTGACCCATGACCAAGAAGAAGCAATGTCCATGTCAGACCGAATTGCAATCATGCTTGATGGTCACATTGAACAACTGGGTGACCCCGAAACGGTCTATGAGCATCCGTCGTCAGCATTCGTTGCTGGGTTCATTGGTCGTAACAACTTCTGGACTGGTGTTGCCACTGAAGATGGGGCTATCGCAGATGATGGCACTGTGTTTGTGGCGTCACGACCAGAAGAAGATGTGCCAAATGGCGAAGACACTTTGTCAGCGGTGCGCCCAGAGTGCATGGTGCTCTCATCGGAACGCCCGCAACAAGCGCACAATGTCGTGCAGGCAACGGTTTCCGGAATCTCTCATTTCGGTGACGTGCTGCAGTATGTGGTTACCGCTGGAGACCGTGACCTGATTGTGATGTCGCCGCGCACCAGCACCAACCGCCCTGCGTTAGGTGACTCTGTTTGGTGCTCGTGGGCACCAGAAGAGGTGTACCTGTTCTCGGCCCGCCAAGCCGGGGTAGTGATGGCAGAACCACACAAGGACTAAACCGCTTGGGAATGCCTGTCCGCGGACTAGGTTGTCCCTTGTACCGAATCTCTTACAACTAAAACCAAGGAGAAATCACATGTCACAGGAACTTCGAATTCTTGCCCCCGATAGTTTTCGCGACAAATTAAATCGTCGTGCCTTTATCAAAGCAGGTACAGCAACTGCTGGAATGGCAGTGGTGTTGATGGCATGTGGTGGATCAGATTCTGCACCCGACACAACTGCGGCAGTTGATGGTGAGAAATTGGCATCAGGTGACTGGAGTCGCGTCATCAACAAGAGTTCAGGCACGTTGGCCATGTACACATGGGGCGACTACGACGACCCTGAATTGGTGGGCGCACTGGCTGAATCAAGTTTGGGCGTAAAGATGAAAGTTGACTACTTCGGTAGCAACGAAGACCTCATCACCAAGTTGTCCGCAGGTGGCGGCAAGAGCAGCGGATTCGACATCGTTGTTCCGACTGGGCCTTACATCGTGCAGATGATTGAAAAAGGTCTCATTCAAAAGTTCGACAAGACCCTTCTTCCCAACATGGTCAACGTCGACCCGGCCTTCCTTGGTCAAGCGTGGGACAAAAATGATGAATACTCAGTGTGCAAGAACTGGGGTTGCACTGGTTTCTACTACGACACCACCAAGATCAAAAAAGAACTCAACACGTGGCAAGACTTCCTTGATGCATGCATGGGCGAAGCAAGTGGTCAGTGCTCGATGATCGATTCTGCGCCTAACTACGCCGGTCCATATTTCTGGGCAAACGGAATTGACTGGAATACAGAAGATAAGGCAGCTCTCGATGCGGCTGAAAAGTTCCTGGTAAATGAACTTGCTCCTCATGTGAAAGCGTTTGACAGTCAACCAAGTACAAAGTTGGCAGAGGGTGCGTACACCTTGTCTATGGCATGGAATGGCGATGCACGTTTGGGTCACTTTAAAATCAAAGATGCAGGCGGCAACCCAGAAGATTGGCGTTGGGTTCTCGGAACCCCTGACACTGAACTATTCATGGATTGCTTCTGTATTGCTGCTGGATCTCCTAATACTGAAGCGGCACATGCATGGATCAACTGGATTCTCATCCCTGAGAACTCCATTACGGACCTTCAGCACCACGGATTTCACACGGGCATGAAAGAAATGGAAACGCTCATCTCAGAGTTGGCTCCAGATCTTGAGAAAGGCGACATGATTTTCTTTAAGGCTGACGAAGTGAAGACAATGCACACTCAGGTTTTGAATTCTTCAATTGATCGCTTAGTCGACATTTTGAATAAAGCCAAGGCTGAGGCCGGAGCCTGATAGGGGTGACCGCACCGGTCTCAACTACCTATCGCAAACGGCTGCGAGCACCAAAGTTCGCCCTCGCCCTACCGTCGATTATCTGGTACCTGCTCTTTTTTGTTGTACCGATTGCCTTCATAGTCGTCTACAGCTTTGCGGCAAAAGATGGATCAAAGTTAATTCCCGTTAACTACAGCCATTTGTCTGGTGCCAATTACTCGAATGTTTTTGACGAGACGTTCCTGAAGGTCTTCAAGTCAACATTACGAATATCAACCATCGCGACACTTGGGTGCTTGCTCATTGGTTTGCCTGTTGCGTATTTTGCTGCATTCAAAGTGCCCGAAAAATGGAAAGCGATTATTCTGGCACTAGTGGTGGTTCCTAGTTTCACTAGTTTCCTCATTCGCACGGTGGCATGGCGTATTCCGCTCGCTCCAAATGGGCTCTTTTCGAAGTGGCTCGTCGACATGGGCTGGATTGGAACGCAAGGTATTCAAATCCTCGAGACGCCTCTTGCCGTACAGGTTGCAATTGTTTACAACTATCTCGGTTTTATGATTCTGCCTTTATTCGTTGCGCTAGATCGAATTGATATTCGCATGCGTGAAGCAAGTAAAGACTTGGGAGCAGGGCGGGTTGCAACTTTCTTTGGCGTGACATTGCCACTCGCTGGCCCCGGAATCATTGCCGGTGTTCTCTTGACATTCATTCCGATGTGCGGCGATTACGTCACGGCCACGGTTCTTGGTGGTGCAAAAGGAAACATGATCGGCTCGATGATTGCGTCCCAATTCAGTGGTGCACAAAACTGGCCACTTGGGTCGGCAATGGCGATTCTCATGATTGGTGCAGTTCTTCTGTCCATGGTTGCTGGCGCTGCAATTGTGTGGCTCGTTGCCTGGGTGTTTAAGCATCCAACTCCAGTTTCAATACGTATCAAGCATTCACTTCACGAACGAACTCTTCGCCGTACTCGCGAAGGAAAGGCGTCGCTTTTTAGTTTCGACCTATTGCCCATTGCATTGAGTATCTGGACCGCATTGGTGTTGGTGTTCTTATTTATTCCAATCGCACTCGTGGTTTTACACTCGTTTAACGGCGGAAATTCGTTCACCATTTGGTCAGGAACAGCTGGGGTTAAGTGGTGGGATGAACTGTTTGACGGCTCTGTTGCCTGGGCCGTGTTGGTTCGTTTTCTAGCTTTGTTTGTGATTTCGGTTGTTGCGCGAAATGTTTTGATGCGCACGACGAAAATCTCACGTCGACTGTTGAATTGGTCAGGGCCTGCGGCCTTCTTGTTGGCGTTTGTCGTTAATGGAATGTCAACGAACTGGTACGAAACGGTGTTCGACTTTGCAAGCATTGGTGACGCTATTCGCAACTCATTTATTGCTGCGTTTGGCGCCACGATTGTGGCAGTCATTATTGGTGGTCTTGCAGGCGTTGCGCTTGCACGTCGACCTGGCGTGTGGACCAAGATTTTTATGGCAACGGTGTTTCTGATTCTCGTGACACCTGAAATCATGGACGCCATCGCCCTTGCAACTTGGTTTCCGCGGTTCGCAGATTTCCCCATTATCGGTTACCCGTTCAAGCAGGGTTGGGGTCCGTTCAATGGTGGCATGAACAAACTGTGGGTTGGTCAATCCATTTACGCCAGCGCAGTCGTCACGCTCATTGTCCGTGCTCGACTTTCAGGCCTGGACGAGGCACTTGAAGAAGCCGCCGCTGATCTCGGTGCGCCTCCTGCTCGCGCATTCAGACAAATCACGTTGCCACTAATTTCTTCCGCTCTGATTGCGGGCGGACTGTTGTCGTTCACGTTGTGTCTCGACAATGCTGTCATTTCGACATTGATCAGTGAAGCTGGGTCCACCACGTTCCCAGTGGCCTTATTAGGTGCTACTCGCAGCAGTATTAAGCCATTCTGGGGAGTCGGAGCAGTCATTCTGTTCTGCGTCACTCTTGGTGCCCTATGGTTCGTCACGGTTGTGTTGCGTAGATCTGGTAACTCGTCAAGTGAAATCGCTGCCACGCTCGCGGGTAGTTGACGTAGCGTTATACCCCTATGGAACCTCCGAGTAGTCGCGCAATAGCTGTACAGCCACCCAACTCGCCAGAGTGGGTGCGTGATGCCGTGGTTGCCGGTGGCGGTCACATCGTGGAACCCGCTGAAGCGTCAGCAATCGTGTGGACTGCAGCTCGCAATGCATCGGGCTTGCGTGAAGTTCTCGATGCGAATGATCATCTTGAATGGGTTCAAGTTCCTTTTGCTGGAATCGAAAACTTTGTCCCGATTCTTGACGATGATCGAATTTGGACATGCGGCAAAGGCGTATATGCAGAGCCAGTAGCAGAACATGCATTGGCCTTGGCTCTTGCTGGAATGCGAAACATTGCTGCGTACTCGCGGTCCACTCAATGGTCTGGTCCAGCTGGTCGCAATTTGTTAGGAGCTGCAGTAACCATCGTTGGGGGCGGGGGAATTACCGAGTCTCTGATTCGGCTACTCACGCCGTTGAACTGCAACATCACTGTCGTACGAAGAACAGTCGAAGATATTGATGGCGCAGACACTGTTGTTGGGCAGGAAAATCTTGTCGATGCATTGGTGGGCGCTGACGTTGTTTTCTTGGCTCTTTCTCTCACGCCAGAGACAGTCGGATTGATTGGCAGACCAGAACTTGAAGTGATGGAACCACATGCATGGCTAATCAACGTTGCGCGTGGCGGTCATATCGTCACAGATGACTTGGTGTGGGCATTGCAAAACAATGTCATTGGCGGCGCTGCCCTTGATGTAACAGACCCCGAACCATTGCCTGAAGATCATCCGTTGTGGTCTCTTCCCAATTGCATAATCACACCTCATGTAGGAAACACACCAGAGATGGCGGTGCCATTGTTGTCTGCTCGAATCACCGAGAATGTAAAACGATTCATCAACGATGAGATTCTCGTTGGTCTCGTCGACGTGCGTAATGGGTACTGAGAAAACGCACTATCAAGTTCTCGGTGTATCTGCAGAAGCAACGACGGATGAAATTCGTCGTGCGTATCGAGAACGGATGAGGGCTGTTCATCCGGATGTGAATGAGGGTTCGGCTAACGGGTCACAGAGAATGACTGAACTAAATGTTGCATGGAAAACATTGTCTAGTCCTCAATTGCGTCGTGCCTATGATTCTTCGGTTTTTGTTTCCAATTCTTCATTTGTGAATACTGGTTTTCGTGCGAGCGAGCCCGTCATCTCGTACGCCCCCGCACGATTTCCGTGGAGGGGAATGATTATCGCCAGTGTCATCGGCGCTGTCTTAGTGTTGATCGCTCATGCCCTCACATCACCGAGCGTGCCTCGCCCAATCGACCAGTTATTGTCCGCGGGCTCCTGTGTGAATATCGACTCTTCTTTATCTGCAGTGGAAATCTCTTGTACTCAGTCACACGATGCGGTGGTTCAGCAATTGATTGCTATTGATCGGTCATGCCCACTTGAGATGGGGCAGTTTCATGATCGGCAGGGAATGGGCGTTGTGTGTGTTTTGCCTGCACGACCAGTGCCCGGTGTGCAATTGCCAGGAGTGCCTGGCTAGCTGCACATCCGTAAATGAATTCTCCTCAGGGAAATGGTCCAGATGTTGAACAATTGGAACTATCGTTGAGGCAGTGCGGAAATTATGTGAAAGACCTGGATGCGCAGGTCTTGCTGAAGTGTCATATGGCATTGACAAAGCACAACTTTTGGTGTGGGTCGATAATCGGGCAGTTCCTGAGCGTGAATTAGCTGGTCGACTATGTCGTCGTCATGCAAATGCGCTCAGCGTTCCACGTGGCTGGACCATTGATGATCGGCGCGACGCTGTTCCGAAATTGTTTCGAATTAGCGACGACCCGAAACCGCCACCAGTTACCCGCGAGAAACGGGTTTCTGCAAAAAAGACAGAACGGGAACGCCCGTCTCTGTTTGAGGGAAATCCAGATCCAGATGAAACACAAGCAATTCCCTGGTCGCCGCGACTTGCAAAGACCGTTCAACCAGACGATGACCAACCAACATTTGGCCGATTGTTAGGTCGAGCATTTGGCCAACAGCCGAAAGACGAAGAGTAAATCAGATGCAGTATTCATCTGATGTGGCTGTGACTGTAGAGCCTGCAGTTGTGCATCCTTATGTTGCTGATCTTGCTCGGTATATCGAGTGGATGCCGATGGTGCATGAAGTTGAAGCCGTGGGCGACGGAGTGTGGAACGTTGAATTGCGTGCGAAGGTCGGCGTGTTTGCTCGGTCGAAACGTTTGCGTATGAAACGCACCGTGGACACAACTCAAAACATCGTTTTCGAACGTGATGAGATCGATGGACGGCGACATTCTCCGTGGACCATGGCTATCGCGCTACGACCAGCTGCAGCGGGGTGCGTTGTGACAGTTGATCTTTCCTATGGTGGAACTTTGTGGACTGCCGGGATACTTGACAGAGTTCTTGCTGCTCAAGTTGAAGCGGGAAAGACCGGATTAGTTCGAGTCGTTCACGGGGCGTAAGCAGTCAATCGGCCGTTTGCTCGTTGTTCGAGCAGCAACGATGTGCCAAAGCACTCAGATAATGATTCTGATGTCAGGGTTCCATGCAATGGGCCCGAGGTGATGATTTTTCCATCTTTCATCAACGCGCAATGCGTGGTGCTGGTTGGTATTTCATCAACATGATGAGTAACAACAACAGATGGCAATCGCGGGTTGTCTGTTGCGAAGGTTTGTAAGAGTTGGATGAGGTTTTCGCGTCCGCCAAGATCAAGTCGAGCAGTCGGTTCGTCAAGCAATAGCGCAATAGGGTCAGTCATCAAAGCGCGAGCTAGTAGCACGCGTTGTTGTTCTCCTGATGACAGCGCACCAATCTCGCGATCTGCACACCAGGCGACACCGAGTCGGTCAAGGCATTTCACAGCACGTTGCGCATCTTCGTCAGAGTAGGTATGCCACCAGGTTTCGAGCGCTCCGTTCTTTGCTGACATAACAACTTGAGTCGCTGTTAAGACTGGGCGTATCTCTGAGGCAAGGGACGCTGACATGTATGCGATGCGGGGACGAACAGGTCGAATATCAAATGTCCCCAATGCGCGACCTTGTACGAATATGTCTCCAGATGATGGGTGTAGGTACAGCGACAGAACACGAAGCAGTGTGGTCTTGCCACAACCATTGGGGCCAAGAATTACCCATCTGTCGGTGGGAGAGACGGAGAGGGATACTGAATCAAGGATGTGCCGGCCGTCTCTGACAATGCTGACATTGCTGGTTTGTAGAACTGGCGAAACATCGAGGTCGTTGGGCACGAAGACACGGTATCGGGCATGGCAGAGTAGAGACATGGTCGGCTCTGCACACGAGGAACTAGAGCAAGGACTGGCTCGCGTCATGAATGCGACCAGCATCACAAATCTTCAGCGATTGTCGGGCGGAGCGTCGCGTGAAACCTGGCGTTTCACAGCTGATAGTGAAGCATTTGTTCTACAACGGGTGCGGCCTGGCACCATCGGAGGATTCCAAGTTGAGCCGCGCGTTTTGTCGGCAGCGCATCGTGCAGGTGTGCCGGTTGCTGAGTTAGTGGTGGATGGCGCAGACAGCAAAGAATTGAACGCACCGTTCATGATTGTGCGAGCAGTTGAAGGCGAAACAATTGCCCGCAAGATCCTGAGAGATGAAACGTTTGATACAGCACGGAAGGTTCTGACTTCCCAATTGGGTACAGCAGCGGCGCAATTACATCAGATAGATGTCTCATCTATTCCCGGATTAGTGGCCGATGATCAGATGAAGAGATACCAAACAGTTTTGCGAGATCTCGGTGAACCTCATCCAGTTTTTGAAGCAGCATTTCGCTGGTTAGAGATAAACAGGCCAGAGTCGACATCAGAATGTTTGGTGCATGGTGATTACCGTCTCGGCAACATCATGGTGAATGATCAGGGGCTTGCTGCAATCCTGGACTGGGAACTTGCCCATATCGGAGACCCGATGGAAGATCTCGGGTGGTTGTGCGTACGCGCATGGCGCTTCGGGGGAGCATTTCCTGCGGCTGGACTTGGTTCATACGACGAACTCTTTGATGCGTACGCATCGGTGACTGGCGTGCGACCAGACCCTGATGTCGTGCGATGGTGGGAAATACTTGGCACGTTGAAGTGGGGAATCATTTGTATTTCGCAAGCGGCAACACATCTGATGGGCATTGCACGTAGTCATGAATTGGCTGCCATTGGTCGTCGAGTTTGTGAAAATGAATATGACCTGATTGAACTTCTTACTAAAGGATCACAATGACCGCCCCGCATGATCGTCCGACGGCTTCAGAACTACTTGAAGCTCTACATGAATGGATGGAGCGGGATTTATTGCCCGGCGTCGATGGCCGATTGCAGTTCCACACGCGTGTAGCAATAAACATGATTGACATTGTTCGTCGTGAACTTGAACTTGGTCCGGATCAAGAAGTTCGACATCAAGAAATTTTGTCATCGTTTGGAATGAATGACGATGCAGAATTGGCAGCTGCAATTCGTGAGGGCGCCTTTGATACAAAACTCGTGGAGATTCTCAATAGATTGCGTCCCGTTGTTGAGGACAAAGTGCGAGTGGCGAACCCGCGTTATTTGCTTTGACCGCGAGATGCGTTCAGCGTGACTGGCTGGCCAGCAGCTAACTGTCCACACGCAGCAGCAATTTCGGTACCACGGTTCTGACGGGTAGTGGCGTTCACTCCGAGGTCTCGCAGCAGTCGTTGAAAGGCTGCAACTCGTCCTGGCGAACTGCCCACAGTTGGCCAACCTGGTGTGGGGTTTAACGGAATGAGATTGACGTGTGCTGCAGGAGTGAGCTGTAAACACAATTCAGCCAATTCACGCGCATCGCGATCTGTGTCGTTGACAGCGTCAATAAGTGCCCATTCAAATGTGATGCGGCGTCCCTTTGTGAACAGATATTCACGGCATGTTTCCATCAGCATCTTGAGTGGGTAGCGCTCATTGATCGGAACAAGTTCTGTGCGCAGCTGGTCACGGGCTGCATGCAATGACACAGCAAGGTTCACTGGCAGCGGGCGTTGAGTTAGGGCTTTGATGCCTGGGACAATGCCAACTGTAGAGATGGTGAGATGACGAGCAGAAATACCAATGTCACCATGGATGCGTTCGACTGCCGCCCATACATTTGGCTCATTGGCGAGCGGTTCGCCCATTCCCATGAAAACGATGTTGTCGATACGACGATTTTTGGTTGCTGCTTCGCGAGCGCTTCGTACTACCTGTTCGACAATTTCACCAGGTGATAGTTGACGGTTGAAGCCCGCTTGACCAGTAGCGCAAAAACCACACGCCATTGCACAGCCGGCTTGTGTGCTGACGCATACGGTGGCGCGCTCGTCGTAATACATGAGAACTGTTTCAATGGGGTGGTTGCCTTCAAGAAGGTGCCACAGAAACTTCACGGTGTCGCCATTTTCTGAAGTCTCGCGACGAATCTCGATCAATCCTTCGGGCAGTTCTGCATCAAGTTTCGCGCGCAATGCTGCGGGGAGGGTCTGGATCTCGGATGGCTTCTTGAAGTGTGTGTACATGCCAGACCACAGTTGGTCGAGGCGATATGACGCTTCGCCTTCAAGAATCGCTGCGATTTCTTCGCGGGTGGGGTCGTAGAGAGTTGTCATTAGTTACTTTGCTGCCACATCGCCAACAAAGGCGAGTTCGCGGTGATGAGGGGTGAATCCGAGCGAAGTGTATACAGACATTGCCGCTGCGTTATCTGCATCGACATACAACATTGCAAGAGGCACGTTTTGCTTGGCCAAATATGCAAGGCCTGCGATAGTCATGCGTCGACCAAGGCCCTTGCCGGCATGTGCGGGGTCAACGGCGATGACATAAATTTCGCCCATCTGGGGGTCGGTGTCGCGGTGAACTTTGGTCCAGCAGAATGCAGCGAGAGATGAATCATCCCAATGCATTAGGAAGCCCTCTGGGTTGTACCAGTTCTCAGATTGTCGAGCGGCAACGACATCGCGAGTCCATCCGCCTTGTTCGGGGTGCGCATCAAAGGCTGCGTTGTTCACTGCTAGCCACGCATCTTCGTCTATGCCAGTGCGAAATGGCGTTGTCGCGAAATCGGCGGCGAGGGCGAGTTGTTCATCGCTCAGCGGAAGAGACCTGCGCATCTGCACCAAGTGTCGGCCAGATGCAAGCCCTGCGTTATGCGCGAGTTGTCGGTGAATATTGTTTGGCTCAAATACCCACCAGTGCACATGTCCGCCACCTTCGCTTGCAACAATGTCGAGCGCAGCGGTAATCAGGTCTGGCGCAATTTCCATCGAGTCATATCGATGGTGAGGGTGAACAATGAGATCAAGCGACCATGACTCGTTTCCACGAGAAATTTGGCAGTACCCCACAATGTGGTGATGGTCGGTGTCGCGAACAATGACTCCGGCAAATCCTTTGCGTCCGCCTTCACGCAAATCGAGCCAGAGATGGTCATTCAGGGGGCGCACGCCATCGGCCCGCCACGTGTCATTAATCAGCGCTGAGACCTCGTCAATGCTGGACGGGTCCATCTGTCTCTTGATTTCGAGTGAACGCACGGCTGTCAGGGTACCTTTTGGCCATGGGAAAGCCGAGAACGCCAGCTGGTCGCGCCAAAGAGATAGCCACTCGTCTAGCGGTGTTGTACCCGAAAGCCGAGTGTGAGCTGACCCATTCGAACGCATATGAACTGCTGTCAGCCACCATCTTGTCGGCGCAATGCACAGATGTGCGGGTGAACATGGTGACGCCGGCGCTCTTTGCGAAGTACCCGACTCCACTGGCATTGGCTGAGGCGAACCCAACGGAACTTGAAACAATCATTCGTTCAACGGGTTTTTATCAGAGCAAAGCAAAGAATCTCATCGGTATGGGCCGCAACGTTGTTGACCGCTTTAACGGAGTTATTCCTCATGAGATGGAGGACTTGGTAACGCTTCCTGGTGTTGGTCGTAAGACCGCCAATGTGTTGCGCAGTGTTGTCTTTGACTTGCCGGGGCTTGCTGTTGATACACACGTCGGCCGATTGTCGCGCCGTCTCGGGCTCACCACAGAAGAAGATCCTGTGAAGGTGGAAAAGGTCCTCAACGGATTCATTGACCCGCCGGAGTGGGGCCGTTTCGGACTGCGCCTCATCTTGCACGGACGTCGTGTGTGTGATGCAAAGAAGCCGAAATGTGGCATTTGTGAGTTCGAAGACATCTGTCCTTCCAGTCTGATGCCATCAAAGTCAAAGGCGAAGTGACGCTATTCAAGTAGCGTCTGTGCGATGACAGCCACCATTTGTGCCGAACTGGGCGCAGCAGCAGACGCCGTAAACCGCTACCGAATGAGAGTGGCGGGGCTCATCGAGAACATTGGTGCAAACCATGAAGATCTCGTCAGCGCAATGTATGAAGCAGAGCGTGCTCTGTTGTCAGCTGAGCGTTTGCTAATTCGCGCTGAAAAAATTGCCCGTTAGTTCGCGACTTCTTTGACTAAGTTGCCGTTGTGACCACATTCAATCCCCGAGAACAAATTCAGGCGATGAGTGGATATCACTCTGCTCAAGTTGATGTTCCTGTTCGTTTGAATACAAATGAGTCACCATTTCCACCGCCCGATGCCTGGCTTGATGCGGTTGCGGATATTGCGCGATCAATTCAATGGAATCGTTACCCCGATCGAGCAACAACTGAACTACGTGAAACTATTGCGCAACGACACAATGTTTCTCCTGCAAATGTTTTCGTGGCCAATGGCTCCAATGAAGTCATTCAAACAATTCTGTTGGCGTATGGCGGTGCTGGTCGGTGTGTCGCAACATTTGAACCCACATATCAGATGTATTCACAGATTGCCCGTGTAACAGGCGCCGAAGTCGTGCAAGGGGAGCGTGGGGCGGACCTCACTCTTGATCCATCAGAAATTGAGCGCGTGCTCACTCGTCATAAACCGTCCGTATCATTCTTATGTAATCCGAATAATCCGACAGGGCTTGTTGAACCACGCGAAAACCTTGACGCGATGCTGGCGCACACGACGGGCATTGTGGTGGTCGATGAAGCGTATGCAGAATTCTCCGAATGGTCTGCCATGGACTTGGTGTCTGAAGACAAATCGCTTGCAGTCACCAGAACATTCTCAAAGACTTTGTCAATGGCTGCGTTACGAGTGGGTTACGTAGTGGCGCCGAAACAAATGATTGCTGACCTGGAGATTGCAGTTCTTCCATATCATCTGGATTCTTTCAAGCAAGCAGCAACCATTGCTGCACTTGGCTTTGTATCCGAGATGGAAGAACGTGTTGAGCTCATCAAATCCGAGCGCGCTCGCATCTTTGCTGCGATCAGCGACATGGACTGCGATGTCTGGCCGAGCGGATCAAATTTCATTCTGTTTCGGCCTCGGTCGTCTGGCGCCTCTGCCGTGTGGCAACGAATGGTCGACGCTGGGGTGTTGGTGCGTGACTGCAGCACCTGGCCGCGATTGTCTGGCTGTTTGCGGGTCACCGTGGGTACGGCGGACGAGAACTCGGCCTTCTTGGGTGCGCTGTCGACCGCTCTGTCAGTCAATTAAGTAAAAATCACGTAATTGACAGTCCGAGATGGGTGTCTAGCGGCGAGAATAGAGACATGGCACGTACAGCCCAGGTCACACGCAGCACAAAAGAGACATCTATAGATGTGTCCATCAATCTTGACGGTTCGGGGACTGCGTCTATCTCGACCGGCATCCCGTTCTATGACCACATGCTTGAGCAGTTGGCACGTCACGGCGGGTTTGACCTCACCATTGCGGCTAAGGGTGACTTGCACATTGATACGCATCACACTGTGGAAGACGTTGCAATTTGTGTTGGTGAAGCAATACGCGAAGCGCTCGGCGATAAAGCCGGAGTGCGACGTTTTGCTAGTGGCTTGTACCCGCTTGATGAAGCACTCATAGAAGTCGCATTAGATCTCAGCGGACGTGCTTTTGTGGCGTGGAATGTTGAACTGCCTGAATGCCTGCCTCTTGGTAATCCTGCGTTTGACCCGTCACTTGCTGAGCATGCGGTGTCTTCACTCGCTAATGCAGCTGCAATCACGTTGCATGTCAACTTGCGCGCAGGTCGCAATGTGCATCACATCATCGAAGCAACATTCAAAGGTCTCGCGCGCTGTCTGCGTGACGCAGTCCGCATTGAATCGGCGGGAGTGCCCTCTACGAAGGGTGTTCTTTCGTGACATCACGCCCGCGCATTGCGGTGCTTGATTACGGAATCGGAAATTTGCGCTCAGCGCAGAAAGCGTTAGAACGTGTCGGTGCCGATGCTGTCCTGACTACTGATGCTCGTATAGCTGCATCTGCTGATGCCGTTGTTTTGCCAGGTGTCGGAGCTTTCGGTGCATGTATGAATGCGTTGCGCGCTGCCGGTCTTGAATCTGTTGTGCATGATTCCGTAGGCCGTGGGGTGCCGTTCATGGGTATTTGTGTCGGTATGCAGATGTTGTTCGATTCAAGCGAAGAAGACGAGACAGCAACCGGGCTTGGCATCATTCCTGGGTCAGTGCAGTGGCTCTCTGCTGACGTGCCCCGACCACAGATGCAATGGAATCAACTCAACATCACAAAGAGCGATGTCTTGTTTTCCGGTCTCGATGAACGGCCGTGGATGTATTTCGTCCATTCGTTGCACGGAGTTCCCACAGACAGCAATGATGTTGCAGCAACGGTTCATTACGGCGAAACACTCAATGTTGCCTTTCGTCGCGGCAATGTGTTTGCAACGCAATTTCATCCAGAGAAATCGGCAACGGCCGGGTTGCAGTTGCTTGAGAATTTTGTGAAGTCGGTAACAACATCATGATTTTGTATCCAGCAATTGATGTCTTCGGTGGCAAAGTAGTGCGTTTACGGCAAGGCGAGTATGACGACAGCACCGTGTATGGGGTTGATCCGGTTGCAATGGCTCTGTCATTCGTTGACCAAGGAGCAACGTGGGTGCACATGGTTGACCTAGATGCGGCCCGCAGTGGCGAACCTGTTAACCGTTCTGTTATCGCGGCTGTTGCTCGCGCCATCGCTGGTCGTGCATCACTGCAGGTAGGCGGAGGGGTGCGCACAGAAGCCGATGCGGAGGCTCTTGCAACTGCGGGAGTAACACGCGTTGTTATGGGTTCTGCCGCCGTTGCAGACTCTGCTCTTGTTCGTCGCGTGTCAGACGTTGTCGCTGTTGCTGTCGGTCTTGATCATCGCAACGGTGTAGCAGCAACCCATGGATGGACAGAGTCTTCTGGAGTGCAGGTCGACGACCTTCTGAGTCAATTTCCTACAGCTTCAGCCTTTGTGATTACAGATATCTCTCGCG
>Ga0114975_10001832_pt1 | contig 14782 bp, 11 predicted proteins | sample S_130626_EF_Meta_FD_87031 | JGI IMG/M metagenome (GOLD analysis project Ga0114975, IMG submission 87031) | Freshwater microbial communities from Lake Simoncouche, Canada to study carbon cycling - S_130626_EF_MetaG | ecosystem: Environmental > Aquatic > Freshwater > Lake | place: Lake...
ATGTAGGAGTTGGAATAGGATCTGTATTGGTAGTTGGATCAACCCACAAATTAGCTACTTGTTGCAATGCATCAGCATTTCCAATATTTTCATAACTAATAACAATTAAGTGTTGTGTACCAAAGTCATATTCAATAGGACTCCAAGTACATTCTTCTCCATTATTTGATTTAGATAATCCAATGTTAAATTTATTAGTTGTTCCAAAAACTTTTCTAAACATTACGTCCGCTGAATAACTTGTTGAAACAGCATTGGTAACTGGATCGGTAGTTTCAGATAAAAAACTATATATCCCAGTAGGTGTTGATTTTGTTGGATCTATTCCTGAAGGAAGTACAACAGGTGTTGGTAAACCTGCTGATACTGCTAATGCATCTGCAGCGGCTTGAGCAGTATTTATTGAAGCAGCGTCTGTTGCAGTAAAAAGAAAGGAAGAATACAAGCTACCGCTAGTTGTATTTGTAAATTTCAATTCTGGATCGATTCCTGAACCTACAAAAGAAATTGCATTTCCTGATGCAACAGGTAGAAGTGTATTGGTCCATGCTGGCGAAGCTACAATGGTAACGTCATCTGTTACATTTGAACTTGGCGTCATGGTCCAAGAACCCAATCCTACTCCTTGATTTGCAGGAAGAGCAGCTGATGCCCCATTTTTCATTATTATTAATTTATCACCGATAGTGTAATTGGCAAAACCTTCATAAAATGGTATTGTTTTTAAAGCCGTATCCCCTACAAATACTTGTGTTGCAACTCTAGTACTCTCAGTTCCATTTAAAGTTTGAGAAACATAATAGTTAGCATAAGTTAATGAAGTGGATGACAATAAAGGAGATCCGCCTGTTGCTGTAGTATACCAATTGAATGTTCCTCCATTAACTCCTGCCGCTACTAAATTAGCAACTGTAGGTGATGTATTACTGTTAAAAGCTTGTCTTTTTTCAGTAGTTGGAGGCGCTGTGTATGCTGGAGGTGTGCTAAGTGCAATTTTAAAATTATCAAACTGATAAGAATTTGCAGCATTTGTGCTAGTTTGTAGACCAGCTACATATCCAAAATGCGTCATTGGGGTAGTAGTAGGAACATCAGTTGCTGAACCACCTAATGTCAATGAACCTGAAGTAGGATCTACAAATCCAATTGGCACAGGAAGTATTGGATCTTCACGATAAAAAAGCTCCCATACATCTATTGTAGGGTTGTAAGTAACTTTTATACTTAAATTATTTGATGTATCTACTGATGTAGGTATTTGTGCTAACTCGGGAGATTCAATTAATCGAGTTACTACAGAGGATTCAGAAACTACATCACCTATACCATTAGAAAATTTAATCAAATTAACACTAGCTTTTCCGGAAGTACCGTTATTGGTGCTTTTCTGAATTGTAACAACATAACCAGTACTAGGTGTTGGACTGTTGGATAATAAACTACTATTAGTAGCGCATAAAACAACTGCACTGAAATATTTAGTTTCAGGATATCCAGTAGAGGATGAAAAAGTATTGGTAGATAATCTCGATGCCTTCATGTTAAAAGTCCAAGTAATAAGGTTAGTGTTCGAATGTAACACTCCGTTTAAGCCGGTCCCTGTAGGTAATGCACCCGCTACACTTACTCTTTTTGCAGTTCCATTGGAAATAAAATTTAAAAAACCAGTGTTATTAGCATCTGTAGCAATAGACGTGTATCCAGTAATATTAGTAGTGTAGCTAACAGAAGGAGAAGAAGTACCACCACTATAATTACTAGCTGGTAAAACAGCAGAAGTTCCAAATGTCTCGTGAAATACAGTTTGGCTGAACATTGAATTTGCACCTAGCAAAAACAATAGCATTGCAAAATTTAAGGTTTTGTAGTTAAGTAATAATTTTTTCATACATTTTTTTTAATTCATTAATTTATTTAAATATAATTATTAAATCAAGAATTGTGAATTTCTTATTTAATTATTCAATTTCAAAATTAACTTATGCAAGGAAAATTATAATACGAATGTAGGGGTAAAATTGTACAGAAATGTTAATATTAGTGGCTTCATGTTTGTTAATAGTCATTGAATTTGGTTAAATAAAAATGCCCGTTAAAAATAACGGGCATTTAATATATTTATTTATCTTATTCAAACGGAGGGTAACTCGTAGGATCTAGATACCTTCTTAGACGGGTTGGATCTGTATAGTCAGCTGGTAAAGGAGTTGGTAAATTGTTAGCATTTACCGGTCCAGTAAATTTTCTAGGAATACCTTGTCTCTCATCAATGTTTGGAGTCAATGGATTGTCTATCGCAGCACCATTAAAAGGAAAATAACCATTGGCAATATTTCCAGTTAAATTCGGTCTTCTATTTTCCACTTTAGTAAGAAAACGATCTCCATCGTCATCTACATCATAAAAATTTGGAGTTCCATCGCTATCACTATCATAATTTTTTGGTTTTTGATTTGGAATAGTCGGATTAACTTCATACTTCGATAATATTCCATCTCTATCGTGGTCGCGACTTTTTTGGCTTTTTAATTTAAAACTAAAAATCAACGGAGAATAAGAAGGGATCAATGCCGATGGCATTTGCTCATAATATGCTAATCCTGATGGCAGAAACATAACACCAGCACCAAAATTTAAAAAAGTGCTTGGATTTGGTCCTGGAGTAGTATCATAAGTTCCAGTTTTAAATAAGGGAACAATTTCACCCCAACCAGCCACTACTGATTCTAATTGAAACCAAATAGGTGTTTCTGAATAATCGAATTGAACATCGGTTAACAAACTTCCCTTGTAAGAAACATAAACAGAATCAACCGCTGAAGTACTTTCGTTAGTTCCTTCTCTTAATTTTAAATAATAAACTTTATAGTTAACTCCATGAGTATCATTTTGCACATCAATAGATTGTAAAGGATAAATTTGTTGCGCTCTAATGGAAAGTTGAGTTCCTCCAACAGGTATTTTAGCAAATGTAATATTGAATTCGGCATCAACTGACGAAATATAATGGGTATTCAAATATTTATTAATTGAATCTAAATCTGCTGCATATTGCTTCGGATATTCTCTAAGCGAAACACTATAACTAGGAGTTTCATTTTTACTACAAGAAACCATTGTTAATCCAATTAGTGTTAATCCGAAAACAAAAATTAAAGCTAATTTTAAATATTTATTCATTTTTATAAATTTTAAGTGCGCAAGATACAATATTGATTTATTTTTGCATTCAATTTAACTTCTATTTTAGAAAAAAATTATGAGAGTAGATAAATTTTTATGGTGTGTGAGGTATTACAAAACTAGAAATATGGTTACTGAAGCCTGTAAAAAGAATCATATTACCGTTAATGGAATTGTCGCAAAGCCATCTAAAGAAGTGTTTCCAACCGATAAAATTACTTTCAGAAAAGATCAAATTACACAAATAATTATTGTTCTTGATATACCTGCCAATCGTGTTGCCGCCAAATTAGTAGATATCTACAGAAAAAATGAAACTCCTATTGAAGCCTTCCAACACTTGGAATTATTGAAATTATCTAAAGAGCATTACCGAAAAACCGGTGACGGCCGTCCAACTAAAAAAGACAGGCGAGACTTAGAAGATTTTGGAAATGAAGTAGAAATTTAAGGTACAATAGGAAAGGGAGCGTTTTTATAGGCGCCCAAATCTGGCGGTAAACTTCGAGTAGTTCCTAAAATATCTTTTGTAATTAAATAGGCCGCGTTACCTTTTGCGAAAGCAGCAGAACTAGCGCTAATATTCAACTTATTCTTATTGGTATTTTGAAATTTAGGATCTTGATTTCTAATAATTGAGGCATAATGGGTTGCATCTGTATCAAATAAATACAATGGATTGGAGGAGAATTGATTGTTGGTATTGTTAAATTTCAGCAAACAATTATTGAATTTATAATTAAATGCAGCTCCCTCTTTTTTATCTAATAATAGTTCGATTTGGTTGGAACCATAAATTATACAATTATCAAATTCTGCTTCGCTCAGTGCTTTTGGAGTAATCACATCATTGTTATTTTGATAATTATTCAACAACACTGCCACTTGTTTAGAACTTTGCCAGTTATTGTTAAAAGTACAATGTTTGAATAAATACGATCCTCCTTCAGTACAGGCTAAACTCGCTTGACCGGCTGAGTTAATGACTAAATTGGTTCCTTCAATTTTTGCACTTCTAGAAAATAGTCCAATATTCGAACAATTGTAAATTTGAGTATTGTCTATTTTCAGTGTCGGATTGCTACCATTTAAAACATCGCCAACAAATAGTCCAACAGTTGCATTTTTTAAAGTCAAATGATTGATCTGATTGTTCACACTTCCTTGACTTATCCAAACCAATCCCCATTGTCCAGGAACATCTGAAAATCCAGGTTCTAATCGGTCGCCTTCAAAAATGACTTCCTTTTCAAGGGCTGCAGTGGTTGATTCTTGTCCGTTAATTTTTAAAGTTCCGCCATTTCCAACAATAATACCTGAATTGTCATGAAAATGTATTCTTGCGCCAGGATCAATGTTGAGTGTTTCTCCATTTGGAATTCCAGCATAACCATAAATTACGTAGGGCTTGGAATTGGTCCAACGGTATTCGTCATTATGGTCATTATGGTCTAATAGGAATCCGTAAATTTGGTCTTGACCAAAAGTTAATGATTCATAACTAACCGCTCCAGTTGTGGCGTCAACAAATTTTTGTGGGTATAAAAATATTGCGTCTTGAATCAATGTTACCAATTCTACTTTTTGAAAAGTCGCTCCAGAACCAAATTGAATTTGATCGGTATATAAAAAATCAGTAGGGTTGGCATCGGCAATTCCAGCGGTAGTTTCAATAAAAACATACATGCTATCTTTGGCCAATAATTCTACATTATTAAATATTTTTCCATTTTCACCCCGCATTCCATCAATCGTCATTCGGTATTTTGACTGTGCGCCTTTTCCTAATTGAATTTTAGGAATTAAGATGTCGGTATTACTTTTATTGTAAACTTTTAGGGTGTAAGTACTTGATCCAATGTTAGTAAAAACAGTATCTAAATAAATGGTATCTTTTGAAAATCCTAAATCACCATTACTAGGTTCAAATGCAAAATCCTTTCTACACGAAGTCAACGATAGCAAAATTCCCGATAAAAGTAACAATAGAAGTTGGCGCATTACTTAAGATTTTTTGTAAAAATAGGGATAAATTTTAAAACTTTTAATTTCAATTAATTTTAATAACGAAAAAATACAAATTTTAGTTTAAATAAGATTTAACAGTTTTAATCTAAATCATAATTATTTTATTCTCTACCAATAATGTGCTATTTTTACCAAAAAAAATGACTTTCGATAAAGACAGAATAATTGCAATGTGTAATGATTTTTCAAAGAACACATTGATGGAAACTTTAGAAATTGAATATATTGACGCTGGCGAAGGATTTTTGGTTGCTAAAATGCCTGTAAATCCAAGAGTGCATCAACCGATGGGATTGTTACACGGCGGCGCTACAGTTGCGTTAGCAGAAAGTGTTGGATCTGCGGCTTCCATGATGTTTATTAACCCAGAATTAAGTGAGGTTAGAGGTATTGAAATTTCGGCTAACCACCTAAAAAGTAAAAAAGAAGGCTTTGTTTATGGAACTGCTAAAATTATCCATCAAGGTAGTTCAATTCATTTATGGGAAATAAAAATTACCGATGAAGCTGGAAAAATGATCTCTATTTGTAAACTTACTAATATGGTTTTGCCCAAAAGAGTAAGAAACAATAAATAATCAATAATGACTGATTTTTTTAATAAAGTAAAACAGCATTTTCAGAAGAATTTACCTTTCGTTATTTATAAAAAGCCCAACGCTGAATTAATTAATGGACTTTTCCAAAATGACGGAAAACTAATTTTTAGTGATAATTTATCCGAAACGGGTTTCGTTTTTTCTTCATTTGATACAAATAAAAAGATATTAATTCCTAAAAATAATTCTGAAGAAGTTAGTACCTATTTTCAACCTGAAATTGATCAAATAAATTTTAAAGTTGAATCCAATTCAAACAAAACTGCCAAAAATAATTTTGAATTTTTAGTTTCGAAAGCCATACAAGAAATTGAAACTGGTACTTTTTCAAAAGTGGTTCTTTCAAGAGAAGAAATGATTGATTTTCCCAACTTTGATTTAAGTTCTTTGTTTGTTAAATTGGCTAGCAGTTATCCTTCCGCCTTTACTTATTGCTGGTTTCACCCAGAAATTGGTTTGTGGATGGGAGCAACACCAGAAACATTATTAAATGTATATGGGAATAAATTTCAAACGGTAGCTTTGGCAGGAACCCAATTGTATAACGATTCTGAAGAAGTGCTTTGGCAAAAAAAAGAAAAAGAAGAACAACAATTGGTTACCGATTATATTGTTAAAATAGTTGGAAATTCAGTTACTGAAATTCAAATTTCAGTACCAAAAACCGTAAAAGCTGGAAATTTATTGCATCTTAAAACCGAAATAAAAGGAATAGTTAAAGCAAACACCAAACTGAATGAATTTGTGTTACTTTTACACCCTACACCCGCAGTTGGTGGTTTACCAAAAGTAAATGCCATTCATTTTATCAATGAAAATGAAGGTTATAATCGAGAATTTTATGCTGGGTATTTGGGTGAAATAAATTACAATAAAAATTCTGATACGGATCTATATGTCAATTTACGTTGCATGAAAATCCAAAATAATAATGAAATTAACAGAGCTCATTTATACGTTGGCTGCGGAATTACAAAAGACAGCATCCCTGAAAAGGAATGGTTTGAAACGGTAAATAAAGCAATGACTTTAAAAAATGTACTACTATGAAATTAGATATACTTGCCTTTGGGGCGCATCCTGATGATGTAGAATTAGGTTGCTCGGGAACACTAGCTAAAGAAATTTCTTTAGGTAAAAAAGTAGGAATTATCGATTTAACTCGAGGTGAATTGGGCACACGTGGTTCTGTAGAAATTAGAAATAAAGAATCGGAAGCGGCATCGGAAATTCTCGGAATCGTGGTTCGTGAAAACTTAGACATGCGGGATGGATTTTTTGTAAACGATGAAAATCACCAATTGAAAGTCATTGAAATGATTAGAAAGTACCAACCAGAAATAGTAATTTGTAACGCCATTGACGATCGACATATTGATCATGCAAAAGGAAGTAAATTAGTGTCTGATGCTTGTTTTTTATCGGGTTTAGTAAAAATAAAAACCTTGTCTAACAATCTTCCACAAGAAGCTTGGCGACCAAAATTAGTGTATCATTATATCCAATGGAAAAATATTGAGCCTGATTTTGTGGTTGATATTTCTAATTTTATTGATAAAAAAGAAGCCGCTATTTTGGCCTATAGTTCTCAATTTTACAATCCAAATTCCAATGAACCTGTAACGCCAATTGCAACCAAAAACTTTTTAGAGAGTATCCATAATCGCTCTCGTGAATTGGGGAGATTAGTTGGTACAGAATATGCTGAAGGTTTTACTGTAGAAAGATATTTGGCTGTCAATAGCTTAGGAGATTTGAAATAATTATTTATTTTTTTCCTTTGTAAAACAAAAACTTTTGCCCTATATTTGCACTCGTTAAAAAATGGTGGTTGTAGCTCAGCTGGTTAGAGTATTGGTTTGTGGTGCCGAGGGTCGCCGGTTCGAACCCGGTCAGCCACCCAGAAATGCAAAAGCTTCGAAGTAATTCGGAGCTTTTTTTGTATCCAATATCAATCAAATAATCTAATTTTGAATGATATAATTTACCTATTTTTGTAATTATAAAATGATAATTTGAGAACCTCAATTCATAAGGAAATTTCTAATGCTACGTTGTTTAAATCGCAACTTTTAACTTGGGCACAGCAGTTCCGAGAAGTCATTTTTTTAGATAGCAACGAGTATCCTCAGAAATATTCCAATTACGATTGTATTCTCGCCCTTGATGCGTTTACTTCAATAACTACTGATTATCACAACGCTTTTGATGATTTAAAACAGTACCAACAAACCTCTAAAGATTGGATTTTTGGTTATTTATCTTATGATTTAAAAAACGATACCGAAGAATTAAATTCATCGAATTTTGACGGATTACAATTCCCTGATTTGTTTTTCTTTCAACCTAAAAAGTTATTTTTATTGAAAAATAATCAATTGGAAATTCAATATCTTAACATGTGCGATGATGAAGTAGATGAGGATTTTAATTTAATTCTTAATACCATAGTTATTAGTAAAGAAAATCCAACTTCAATTGAAATTCAACCACGTATTTCTAGAGATTTGTATCTGGAAAAAGTCACCAAAATGTTAGAATACATTAATAAAGGCAATATTTATGAAGCTAATTTTTGTATGGAATTTTATGCGGATACAGCTATAAATCCGCTTGATAAATACTTTTCTTTAAATGCCATTTCGAAACCGCCTTTTGCTGCTTTTTTTAAGAATAACAATCATTTTTTACTTTCTGCAACTCCCGAACGGTATTTGAAAAAGGAAGGAAATAAAATTATTTCTCAGCCAATTAAAGGAACTTCAAAGCGATATTCTGATTTTGATAAAGATGAAATTTCTAAGAATACTCTCGCTTCAGATCCTAAAGAACGCTCGGAGAACATTATGATTACCGATTTGGTTAGAAACGATTTGTCTCGAACTGCCAAAAAAGGATCGGTTGAAGTGGAAGAATTGTGTGGTATTTATTCCTTCTTACAAGTGCATCAGATGATTTCAACTATAACTTCAATTATTGACGATCAATATTCTGCATTAGATGCAATTAAATATTCTTTTCCAATGGGAAGCATGACCGGAGCTCCTAAAATTTCTGCCATGAATATCATTGAAGAATTGGAAGCAACCAAACGCGGATTGTATAGCGGAAGCTTGGGTTATTTCACTCCAAGTGGCGATTTCGATTTCAATGTGGTTATTCGAAGTATTCTTTACAATAGTTCCAACAATTACGTTTCTTTTTCTGTTGGTAGCGCTATAACTGCCTTATCAATTCCAGAATTAGAGTATGAAGAATGCCTTTTAAAAGCCGAGGCAATGATTAAAGTATTGAACAGCAATTAGTTTCCGTATTACTTTATTCCTCAATTTAAAATAACTATTTTTGAATATGATTGAAAAATTCCAATCCCGTCTTACTAATAATTTTCCGTATTTATTCGGAAAAAAGTTATTATTGGCAACAAGTGGTGGGTTGGATAGTATGGTGATGGCGCATTTATTTAAATCATTGAATTTTGAAATCGCATTAGCACATTGTAATTTTCAATTGCGTGGAAATGAGAGTCTTGAAGACCAGTTATTTGTTAAAAATTATGCTGACGCAAATGATATTCTCGTTTTTATCACCCAATTTGATACCCAATCTTTTGCTATTGATTATCAACTTTCAACCCAAGTTGCAGCTCGTGAATTAAGATACAACTGGTTTTACGAATTGCTTGAAACCAAAAATTACGATTATATTTTAACTGCCCATCACGCTGATGACAACATTGAAACCTTCCTAATTCACCTTATTCGTGGTTCAGGATTGGATGGTTTTACTGGAATTCCAGCTCAAAATGAGTCGGTTGTCCGACCTTTATTGGCATTTAGCCGAGAGGAAATAGCAAGTTATGCTGCTGCAAATGCAATTCAGTGGCGCGAAGACAGTAGTAATGCATCTGATAAATATTTACGAAATAAAGTTCGTCACGATTTAGTTCCTCTACTGAAAGAATTAAATCCTAGTTTTTTAACTTCTTTTCAAAACACACAAAAATATTTAAATGAAGCGCAAGCAATGGTTGAAGATGCTACCATTATGATTTATCAGCAAGTGGCAACAGAAACAAACGATGAGATCCATTACAATATTGATAAACTTAAAATGCTACCCAATTATAAATCTTATTTGTACCAATGGTTAAAAGAATATGGCTTTACGGCGTGGGAAGATATTTATGAATTAGTTGATTCGCAATCAGGGAAACAAGTTTTTTCAGCAGAATTCCGACTTTTAAAAGACCGTAGCACCTTGATTTTAGCGCCAATTACTGAAAATAATTCTACCGAAGTTTATTACATTGAGGAAAATCAAAAAGAAGTTAATTTCCCGATAAAACTATTTATTTCAGATAATAATTTCAATTCAAATACTGATAAATCTATTATATTTGTAGATGCTGACAAGTTGAAATTTCCATTATCGTTAAAAAAATATGAAGAAGGCACAGTTTTTCAGCCTTTTGGAATGGATGGAAAATCAAAAAAAGTGAGCAAGCTTTTCAAAGATGAAAAATTGTCGCTTTTACAAAAAGAAAACACCTGGATTTTATATTCAAATGAAGAAATTGTTTGGGTTATTGGAATTCGCCAAGACGAGAGATTTAAAATAGATACTAAAACAAAAAACAGTTTACAAATAGCCTTAAAATAATGAAGAAATTACTTTTTACAGTCTTTGCTTTTTTGGTTTTAACCAATAGTTTTTCTCAAATTTTAGATCCTGTAAAATGGAAATCTAAAACTGAAAAAATATCTGACAATGAATTTAACTTAATCCTTGAAGGAAAAATTGACGCTGGGTGGCACTTATATTCTCAATTTACTCCAGACGGGGGTCCAATTCCACTTGAAATTCAATATACTGAAAGTGCTGGAAATTATGAATTGGTTGGAAAAACTAAAGAAAGTAAAACCAAAAAAGAATTCAATCCCGTTTTTGAAGTCGATGAAATTTTCTTCGAAAGCAAAGTAGTTCTAACTCAAAAAGTAAAGGTTTTAAACTCAAAACTTACATCTATTAAAGTAGTTATTGATTACCAAACTTGCAAGGAGGTTTGCATTAACCAAAATAAGAAATTCGTTTTTGAAATTCCTAAAATTATTGAAACTGCTGTCGTTCAAGAAGTAAAAGACACCGTAATTGTGGATACTAATTCTGATGATGCAGTTGCAAACACTGAAATTAAAACTCAAAAAGCTACACCTAAAGAACCAAAAAGAGAAGATGAAAAAGGACTGTTTTCTAACTTTTTCATTGCCTTTTTATCTGGATTTGCGGCATTATTAACGCCATGTGTATTTCCTATGATTCCTATGACGGTTAGTTTTTTTACGAAGCAAAGTAAAAATAAAGCGCAAGGAATTAGAAACGCAATTATATACGGAATTTCCATCATTTTAATTTATGTTATTTTAGGATTGTTAGTCACCTGGATCTTTGGTGCCGATGCCTTGAATGCATTATCTACAAACGTTTGGTTTAATATTTTATTCTTTGCATTATTAGTATTTTTCGCAGCTTCATTTTTAGGGGCATTTGAAATAATGTTGCCAAATTCATGGGCCAATAAAGTAGATCAACAAGCAGATAGAGGAGGAGTAATTGGAATTTTATTCATGGCATTGGCATTGGCAATCGTTTCTTTTTCTTGCACCGGACCAATTGTAGGAACTTTATTAGTTGACGCCGCTTCAAAAGGTGGAATTGCTCCAGTAATAGGAATGTTCGGATTTTCATTGGCTTTAGCCTTACCCTTTATGCTTTTCGCAATGTTCCCAGGATGGTTGAATTCGCTACCAAAATCAGGAGGATGGTTGAATACAGTTAAAGTGGTATTGGGCTTTTTAGAATTGGCTTTAGCCTTTAAATTTTTATCCAATGCTGATTTGGTATTACAATTGCATTTAATAGAACGCGAAGTTTTTATCGCCATTTGGATCGCTATATTTGGAACCTTAGCACTTTATTTATTTGGCAAAATCACTTTGCCGCATGATAGCCCGTTAACCCATATTTCAGTTGGAAGATTGTCTTTGGGATTATTGGTTTTATCTTTTACAGTTTACTTAATTCCTGGTCTCTGGGGAGCTCCTTTAAAATTAATCAATGCATTTCCACCTCCAATGGAATATAGTGAAAGTCCATTAGGATTAGGACAAAATTCATCTTCAGAAGTCAAAACAGCTTTACCAGAAGGTGCGAAATATGGCCCTCATGGAATTGTAGTTTTTGATGATTATGACAAAGGATTGGCTTATGCCAAATCAGTTAACAAGCCAATAATGCTAGATTTTACTGGGTTTGCCTGTGTGAACTGTAGAAAAATGGAAAATACCGTTTGGGGTGAAGCTCCAATTTTACCAATTCTAAAAAATGAGGTAGTATTGATTTCATTGTATGTTGACGACAAAAGAGAATTACCAAAATACCAACAAGTTATGTCGTCAACAGGGGAGATGATGGAAACAATTGGAGATAAATGGACTGATTTTATGATTTCTAAATACAAAACGAACACTCAGCCTTTGTATGTTATTACCGATTTAGAAGGAAACAATTTGAATTCAATAACCCCAACAATTAGTTACACTCCAGATGTTACAACTTATGGCGATTGGTTGAAAGAAGGGATTTCTAATTTTATAAAATAAAAACTGATCTAGAATTGAAGATTGCATTTTGCAATTAATCCGTTTCTTCTAAAGTGAATATTTCATCAACTGTTTTTTCAAAAAAGCGTGCTAGTTTTAATGCTAATATTGTAGAAGGAGCATATTTGCCTTTTTCCATTGCATTAATTGTTTGCCGGCTAACCTCAATTTCTTTTGCTAAATCTTCCTGAGATATATTTTTAATTGCACGAAGTACTTTTAAATTATTCTTCATCGTTGGTTGATTTATTTAATTTGTAAATCATAAAATGAAATCTTGTGATAAAAAATAGTAGCATAGCAAAAGTATTTGCTAATAGTAAATTAAAATATTGAAACCCATAAATCACTAATGTAGAAAATATCATTAATAAGAAGTTGAAATAGGTTGCCCAAACTAAACTTTCATATCGAATCTTTGAAATGAATTCGTCTTCATTTTTTGTTTTTGAAAATCCAACTAGTAATGCTCCAACTATTATTAAAACTAAAATAATTTCATCCAAGACTCCATTTTTAATAATGGCAAAATAGCTGGGTTTAGAAAGAAAATGGTCATTAAGTATGGCAAAAACGTCTACCACAAAATAATTATCAAAATCAAATCCTGTAATAAATAACATTAAACCTGTCAATAAACTTGGTATAAACAAAATCCATCCAATTTTTTTGTATTTGTTTGGAAATAAAAAAAGTGTTTTCATAATAAATAGTTTTAAATTATTTTCAAAAGTAATATTATTTTTACAATTTGTAAAGTTTATTTAACAAAAAGTTTAGTTTATTAAACATAACGAATATTAATCGGTATTATTTTGCTATAGTAGTTAGATTTTAGGTACTTTAGACAAATATAAAGTATACGCCATGTTAGTAAAAGTATTTGGGAGTGCCGTTTTCGGCGTTGAAGCCACTACAATAACTGTAGAAGTTAATATCGATAAAGGGATTGGATACCATCTTGTAGGCCTTCCCGATAATGCCATTAAAGAAAGTAGCTACCGAATTGCAGCTGCCCTTAAAAATAATGGTTACGCCATGCCCGGCAAAAAAATCACAATAAATATGGCTCCTGCCGATTTACGCAAAGAAGGATCTGCTTATGATTTGACGCTTGCAATTGGAATTTTAGTCGCTTCCTCGCAAATTCAAACTACCGAATCCGATAAATACATAATCATGGGAGAATTATCTCTTGATGGTAGTTTGCAACCCATTCGTGGCGCTTTACCCATTGCCATAAAAGCAAAAGAAGAAGGGTTTAAAGGTTTTTTTCTTCCAATTCAAAACGTAAAAGAAGCGGCAATCGTTTCGGGATTGGATGTTTACGGAGTGGAAAACCTACAAGAAGTTATAAATTTCTTAGAAGGGAAGGGGATATTACAACCTACCATTATTGACACTCGCGCCGAATTTAATAAATCGTTAGACTTTCCAGAATTTGATTTCAGCGATGTTCGTGGACAAGAAAGTATTAAAAGATGCATGGAAATTGCAGCAGCTGGTGGACATAATATCATTTTGATTGGTCCTCCCGGGGCAGGAAAAACGATGCTCGCCAAAAGATTACCAAGTATTTTACCTCCTATGACGTTGCGAGAAGCATTGGAAACTACCAAAATTCATAGCGTGGCTGGTAAATTAAAAGAAGTTGGACTGATGAACCAACGACCGTTTAGAAGTCCCCATCATACGATTTCACACGTTGCTTTAGTAGGCGGCGGAAGTTATCCACAACCGGGAGAAATTTCTATGGCGCACAATGGCGTTTTGTTTTTAGATGAATTGCCTGAATTTAAAAGGGATGTTTTGGAAGTAATGCGCCAGCCTTTAGAAGACCGTGAAGTGACTATATCTAGAGCTAAATTCACCGTTACTTATCCTTCTTCATTTATGTTAGTGGCCAGTATGAATCCAAGTCCGAGTGGTTTTTTTAACGACCCCGATTCTCCACAAACCTCTTCGCCACACGAAATGCAACGGTATTTGAGTAAAATTTCAGGCCCTTTATTAGATAGAATCGACATACATATTGAAGTTACACCCGTTCCATTTGAAAAATTAGCCGACGATAGAAAATCAGAATACAGTATTGATATTCGAAAAAGAGTTACCGCTGCTCGCGAAATTCAAACTACACGATTTGAATTAATGGAAAAAGTACATTATAATGCTCAAATGAGTTCCAAGCAAATTCGTGAATTTTGCGCCTTAGATGAAGTTTCAAAACAATTATTAAAAACCGCAATGGAACGTTTGAATCTTTCCGCACGAGCCTACGACAGAATTTTGAAAGTAGCACGAACTATC
>Ga0114975_10001836_pt1 | contig 14772 bp, 15 predicted proteins | sample S_130626_EF_Meta_FD_87031 | JGI IMG/M metagenome (GOLD analysis project Ga0114975, IMG submission 87031) | Freshwater microbial communities from Lake Simoncouche, Canada to study carbon cycling - S_130626_EF_MetaG | ecosystem: Environmental > Aquatic > Freshwater > Lake | place: Lake...
CAACTCCGCCTGCGCCGATAACGAGCGCTCTCATGGTTGGCCTTTCGGGTTGTTTTCGAACCCAATGTGGATTCAGGGGAAGGCTACCTATACCGCTAATCTTTGCCAAGCACCGTTGGTGTGATTAGTCCCCGTAGCTCAGTGGATAGAGCAACCGCCTCCTAAGCGGTAGGTCGCAGGTTCAACTCCCGCCGGGGACACATTATTAAACATTTCTGTAATACTTAACTTGTGGAAATAATGACTAATAAGTTCTATTTCAGGAATACTTTCATTTTAATAGTTTCGATAATCCTGACTTCCCAAATGTTAACTTCCACTCCCGCCAGTGCCGCCAGAAACAACTATATTGATATTACTGCCCCTACCTCAATCAAACTTACTGGTCAGTGTGTAACATTTAGTGTGAGCTATAAAATTATGCCCATCTTTAGAGAATCTCCTGCAGCGATTTTTCTAACGATTTCAAAATCTGCTAGCTATTCAGCATTTAGTGAAAATTATGAATACTTCGCCTATAACGAACTTTTTTACAACGTAGATATGTCTGACTTCACTTGGGATAACCAAAATGTAGACTTCACTGATAAAATTAACTTGGAATTCTGTCCCGAAGATGGATATAGTGAATCTGGGAAAGGAATTGTTGGGCTTACAACACCTGGAAAATATTATGTTGTTGTATTGGCAAAAATCAATACTTCCGGCCAACCACGTTCTCGTTTAGATATAAATTTCCTGGCAACCCCCATTACAATAATTGGAAACTCGACTATCACTTGCAAAAAGGGAAATGTAACAAAGAAAGTTACCTCATCGAATCCAAAGTGCCCAGCGGGGTTTAAGAAGGTCGGTTGATCGCTACGCGCCCATGACTGCAGTAAGTTATTGAGGCTGAACTGTAATAACTGCCTAAAATCGATAAAGTTAGACCAAAGCACCACACCATTAATTGTTGAAAAGAGTGGATCAATGGCTGATGAGATTACTTTGAGCGAGAGCGAGCTTCCTCAAATCTATAAGAGAATTGAAACTGCTTTTGATTTACATCTAAAGAAGTTGGGAGTGAAGCTTCCTAAGCTATATAAGAAGGCGGACGAGAAGGAATTCACAATTGATGCAATTGTGTTGTGCGCATTAGCTAAATTTGAAGGAAAAGCTGTCCCGAAATCTAATTTGACTAAAATCGTAAGAAAATTTTATCCAGAGACAAACGATGTGCAACAAGCGCGGCACTTGGGACGGCAAAAAGGATGGAATATTGCATCGGGTAGGAGAGGAGATACGCGCGCAGATTTAGCGACAGATGCGTATTGCCTTGTTAATCTCACAGAGCCTTACCCAGAATTTAACGGAATAGATGGCCCGCGTTCTGCTCGTGGCGGTAAAGATTTTGAGGATCTTAAGTCAAAGTTTGATTCCCGGTGCGCTACATGCGGAAGTTTAGAAGGTGAAGCCAACTTCCTTAATTCAGCGATAGTTACAAAATTGCAACCGGGGCACATGGACCCTAATCTGGCGCTTTCTCTAGAGAATATGATTCCACAATGTGAAGAGTGCAATCGCGCCTATCTTGATAAATTCATATTTGATGGAAATGGCAGAGTGTCAGATATAAATATCAAAAGTTATATTTGGCAGAAAAAATACAAAGAAGTTAAAGCGCCTTAATCGCCTTCTTTATTCTGGTGTTGGAAATTTCAAAGTAGCCTGGATCTCTTTCAATGCCAATAAATTGTCGCGAGCTTTCAATCGCTGCAACCGCAGTGCTTCCGGAACCTAAAAATGGATCAAGAACAACCGCGCCTTCTACTGTAAAGATCTTAATTAAGTGGCTGAGTAGAACTGTTGGCTTAACCGTAAGGTGAATGTTGTCCGCACCCTTTTCAGCTTTTCCAGGTTTTGCAACAGCCATTAGGTTTCCAGGAAATGTTTCATCCAGTGATTGCGTTGTATCAATTAAGCCAACTTTATATTTCATCCAGTTATCTATGAATGTGCCTTCTTTAGGCTTCTGAGCCAGAACCATTGGCTCAAGTTGTGGCTTTAGTTGGGGAGTTTTCCTACCATCAAGCTCTTTCAAAAGCCGTGCCTTCTCCCTCTCGCTTAAGTTCTTGTTTTTTCTTACGAAGTGATCCTGAGTAAAAGCTTTAGCTTGGCCGTTGTGGTGCCATGCAAGCATGTCCCTGATCTCGAAACCTTGATCTTCTGCGGCAACAGCTAAGCGATGAAAGAGTCGTGCTTGTGAGAATGAAATAAGGAATCCGCCAGGTTTTAATACTCTGAAAGATTCTTTAAAAATCGGAGTAAGGAATTCTTGAAAGGAATAGCCCTGTGACATATCAAATTTCATACCGATTGGGCGTCCACCGATGATGCCAGCCTTATTGACCTTTGTCTCCAATTTTGATCGATCCCAGTCGTCGCCCATGCCATCAATAAAATATGGGGGATCAGTAAGTACGAGGTCTACTGAATTCGATTCAAGCTGAGGGAGAACTTCACGGCAATCAGCATGAAAAATCTTTCCCGCTGGCCAATTTTTCTCTTGAACTTTAACAGTTTTCAACTATTTGCCTTTCGAGCTTTCAACCTATCGCGGAAGCGAAGGCTCATGCCGCGAGTCTAACTCGCACCACTGACAAACAACTGCGAAGACACCCAATTAGTTTTATGAGAAAACTACTGTGCGCTTGCCAACAATAAAGACTTTGTCATCAGCATAAAACTTTACGGCCTTAGCTAAAACTCTGCGCTCAATATCGCGTCCAATTGCAATCAACTCTTCCGGAGTCGCAACATGAGTTACATGTGCAACATCTTGTTCGATGATTGGTCCTTCATCAAGATCACTGGTGACAAAGTGTGCAGATGCTCCAATAATTTTTACACCGCGTTCGTGAGCCTGGTGATATGGCTTTGCCCCTTTAAATCCAGGTAGGAATGAGTGATGGATATTGATTATTTTTCCTGGCAACTTATTGCAGAATTCCTTCGACAAAATCTGCATGTACCGAGCAAGGACAACAAAATCTATTTTAAGATCACTAATCTGCTTCAGGATTTCTGCTTCCTGAGTGAGCTTAGATTCTGCTGTAACAGGTAGATATAGGAACTCAATTCCGTGAGACTCAACTAAAGTGCGTAAATCTTCTCGGTTAGAGATCACAAGTGGAATTTCAATATTGAGTTCGCCAAGATCTTCTAAATACAAAAGATCGCGCAAGCAATGACTTTCTTTGGTAACCATGACAAGTGCGCGCGGCTTTTGAGCAGTCGGACGAATATGCAATGAAGGATTGAACTTAGATAGTCCCTCGTTCAAGCTTTTCTCTGCGCCGACTAAACCTTGTGATGTTTCAAAACGAGTGCGCATAACAAAGGTATTTGTACTCGGATCTGTGAACTGCTGGTTTTCAATAATGTTTCCACCGCAGGCAAGCACAGCAGAAGTCATCGCGTGAACGATTCCAGGCTGATCTGCACATTGCAGGGAAGCGATTAAATCCATGTCAGTAGGGTACGCGACCTTAGTGATGAAGGGTAAATCGCTGCATCCACTTAGGAGCCCACCAGTTGCGCTCTCCAAATAAACGCATGAGCGCAGGCACCAATAATCCGCGAACAATGGTTGCATCCAGGATTACCGCAAGTGCGACTCCAAAGCCCATTGATTTAATCGATGTGACGCCACTTGTTATGAATGCTGCGAAAACGACAGCTAACAGGACAGCTGCAGCTGTGATGATGCGAGCCGATCTTTGCAGACCAACTGCCACAGATTCCACATTACTTTTTCCTGCTAAATGTTCTTCACGGATGCGAGAAAGTAAGAACAATTCATAGTCCATTGATAATCCAAAGACCACGACTGCAATCAAAATGACAATTGATGTGTCTAATGTTCCAGTAACTGTAAATGATCCGACCAACCACTGAAGATGGCCATCGATAAATACCCAAGTAAGTGCGCCCATAGTCGCAGCAAGAGAAAGGAAATTAAGGAGCACAGCCTTAATCGGCAGAATGATCGATCCAGTAAAAATAAATATTAAAACAAGAACACTTAGAATGACCCAACCCAAAGCCCAGGGCAGGGTTTTTGCAATGCCATCCTGTGAATCTGTGTAATCAGCAGCAACACCACCGACCAGAGTTCCCTTAGGTGCTTCAATAGCTCTAATTGCATGAATCAATTGTTGAGCTTCAGGAGTACGCGGCAACATAGATTCATAAGCAACAACGCGAGCATCTTTACCAATTACTACAGGAGGAACTACTGCAACAATTCCAGGCACTGCTTTTACTTGTGCGGAATAGGTGTTAATAGCATCTAACTGATCTGCGCCATTGCGAACAATGATTTCAACTGGGTTTCCTGTTTGTCCGGGGAATCGCTCAGCCATCAACGCTGTTGCAATTGCAGCATGGTTAGAAGCTGGCAACATACGCGAGTCACCTTGCGAAAACTTAATGTTTGTAATCGGCGAAGCAAGTACTCCAAGAATAATTAGTGAGAGCACAACCACTGCAGTTGGACGCTTCATCACAAGCCGTGCTGTTTGTGCCCATCGCCCATCTTCCTTTGGTGTGATTGCTGATCGGCGAATAACACCCTTATCAACCTTGTGCCCGATCAAAGCCAAGATTGGTGGCAAGCCAAATAGTGCGCCAACAACTGCAATTGCAACAACAGATACCCCTGCATAGCCAAATGATTTCAAGAATGGCAGTGGGAAGAATGTCAACGAGAACAAGGTGACAAGCACTGTCATTCCAGAATAAAAGACTGTCTTGCCGGCAGATGCCATTGTTGTAACAACCGAGTCTTCAACACTCTTGCCATGATGCAACTCTTCACGAAAACGGTTAACAATAAGTAACGCATAATCGATTCCGAGCCCAAGGCCCATGCCTGTAGTCAGGTTAAGAGCATAAATACTGACGCCCGTGAAAAGCGTGAATAAGTAAAGAATAAAGAAAGCACCCAAGATCGCGGCAACGCCAACAATTAATGGCATTGCAGAAGCTACCAAAGCACCAAAAACAAAAGCCAACAAAATAAAGGTTAGTGGAATCGAAATTGCTTCAGAAATTGTTAAATCTTTAGATATTTTTTCAGTGATTGCATGTCCAACAACTCCGACACCTCCGGCATATAAAGTTAGTCCACCAACTTCGCCATCATAATTTTTACTGAAGAATTGCCCCATCTTTTGGCTTTCAGGTGAAAAGGCATCACCATTACCATAAACAAGAATATAGGCAGCTTTTCCGTCACTAGATTTGAATGTTGACTGTTGTCCTGAACTCCAGAATGAAAGTGTCTTAGCAACGCCATTCTCTTTAGATATTTTGGCCTCAAGCGCTAATGCTTTTTGAGTAACTTCTGGATCAGTTACATCCTTCGAACCAGCATCAACAACTAGTACAACAACCGGGTCAGAAAGTTTTAACTCATCGGTTAGATACTTGTAAACCTTATAAGAATCACTGTTTGGATCTGAATAGCCAGCTGAATCCAGACGGCTAAACACCATCGATCCGACCCCGCCAGCCACAAGAATGCCCACGATGAAAAGTACGACAGCGCCTTTACGGTGCTTAACTACGGTGCGGCCCAATTTCTCAAACATGTTCTTCTATTCCCCTTAACGATGTAGAATCAATTCCATGAGCGATCTCTTCCCAAACGTAACTTCAGATGAGATCGATCCTGAAGCCGCTGCCGAGCAAACTCGACGCGAAGCAGAAATTAAGTCAGACAAACCGCCGCATCACGAGGATTAATCAGCCTTAGGTGCTGGCGCAGCTTTTGGCACATCAGCAACAGTTGATTTTTTAGCTGAATCAGTTTTATAAAATCCCGATCCCTTAAACACAACACCAACCGCGGTATAGACCTTGCGGATCTCACCCTTGCATTGTGGGCATTCGGTCAGCGAATCATCTGAAAAGGATTGAATCGCCTCAAATTCATGGTCACACGCGGTGCATGCATATTGATATGTAGGCATCACTTGCTCCATTCTGTAATAAGGCTAGGCAGTAAGTGTAAAGAAGTGAGACGATAGGCGCGAATTGAGGAGCTTCCCAAGCCCTTATGGAAGGAAATCGTGAGCCGCTTTCGTATCACAGCGATTCTGCTACTTATATTTCTAGGGGTGCCAAGCGCCTCTGCAAATACATTGGTTAGCACCAATCCAATTAGCGGCTCAACGCTTTCAGTTTCACCCACAAATGTGACAATTACTGGTCAGGTAACTTTGTTAGCTGATGCACCTGATGCAAGCTCAATAACAGTGACAGACCCAAATGGTGCGCGCGTTGATGATGGCACCATCACGATCGCAGATATGAGTGCAATTGTTGGCGTTAAACCACTTACTGAAACCGGCATGTACACAGTTACATATTCTTTGGCCTCTGAAGGCGAAATTCCTCTTGAAGGCAGTTTTACATTTAAGTATCAAGCACCAAGTGTAATTTCCACTGCAAGCCCAACTCCTGAACCAAGCCAGACACATACACCTGCTAGTAGCAGCTGGGGAACAAACTTTTTTGTCATTGTTCTACTAATCTTCGCGGTTCTAGTCACAGTTGGTCTTTCACTATATGCGCGTAAATTATTTGCTAACCGATGAATTTATTCAGCACAGCTTTTAAGTACCTTAGTTTATTAGGTGGTTTCGCAACTATTGGAACACTTTTAGCTATGGCATTTTTGTTGCTTGATTTCGAGGGTAAAGTTTCAACTTCTGGGGAAAAACTTCGAACTTTTCTGAAAGCCGCTTCGGCAACGTGGTTTATTGGCGTTGTGGGTTCAATAATTTTTACACTAGCCCAAATTCTAGACTCATCTATATCAGTGGCAATAGATCCAACGGTTATTCGATCCTTCATTACTCAAATTACCCTAGGTCAGTACTTAGCTTTTCAAGGCTTAATTGCTTTAGTTGTATTCATATGCGCATTTCAATCAAAAAAAATCCTTAGTTTAATCTTTTTTTTAGTTGCTTCATTGGTTGGATTAATTGCTCCTGTGTTTCAAAGTCATGCAGCATCTAGCGGTTCGCACTCTCTAGTCATTGGGTCACTTGTTATTCACGTTATTGGGTTATCTCTGTGGGTAGGCGGAATTCTTGCCATTGCAATGCTTTCAGATTCTGATCGCGCTATAGCGGTACCCCGCTTTAGCCAGTTGGCGTTATGGTCTGCAATAGCAGTAGTAATCAGCGGAACTGTAAATGCTTGGGCTCGACTTAATTTTACAACCGCTTGGAATTCGACTTATGCCTACGTGGTTATAGCAAAGACATTTGCAACAATTTTATTGGTAACACTGGGATATTTACACCGTAAGAATCTTTCGGGCAAAGAAGCAATTAACTGGGTTGGCTTTGCAAAGTTACTAACTGCCGAAGCAATTATTATGGTTATTACCGTTGCGATGGGCTCTTGGTTATCCAATACCAGTTCACCTGATCGACCAGGATTACAAAAGTTTGATCCAGCTATTTCAGTGGTTGGGTTTGCAGCACCGCCTAAGCCAACCTGGTCGCGCATTTTATTGAGTTACGAACCGAATGCATTGATTATTGGCATCTTGGTCACAATGGTTGCTCTTTATATAAAAGGTGTAATGGTATTAACTAAACGTGGAGATAAGTGGCCAGTGGGCCGCACGATCTCGTTTGCACTTGGAATTGCAGTTATAGATTTTGCTACAAGTGGTGGCTTAGGTTTATACGCCCATTTTTCTTTTTCATTTCACATGATCGCACATATGTTTTTGGCAATGATTGCACCTATTGGACTAGTACTCGGTGCACCTATGACCTTAGCTTTGCGAACATTGCCGCAAGGGCGAACACCTTCAGAACGTGGCGTCCGAGGCTCGCTCTTAGCGGTACTACATTCAAAAATTGGAATCTTCTATACAAATCCAATTGTCGCATTACTAATTTTTGATGGTTCTTTGTTTGGTTTGTACTTTACAGATTTGTTTGCGAACATGATGCAAAGCCATGTTGGCCATCTATTTATGACTCTTCACTTTTTAGCAGCCGGATTCTTATTCTTCTTTGTTGTTATTGGAATTGATCCCAACCCTCGCAAAATTCCTCATTTAGTTCAAATTGTTATTTTGTTTACAGCGATGAGCATTCATGCATTTTTCTCGGTTGCTCTCATGTCCACATCAACCTTGATAGACAAGGGCTACTTTGCCTCGCTTCAAACCCCGTGGCTTACCGACCTATTGGCCGACCAAAAGCTAGGTGGTTCCATCGGCTGGGCTATGGGTGAAATCCCAATATTGATTGCCCTAGTTGCAACTTTTATCAATTGGCTGCGTGATGACTCTCGCGAGGCCAAGCGAATCGACCGTACCACTGTGCGTCAAGCAGCTTTGGGACAGCCAGATGATTTAGCAAAGTATAATCTGTACCTACAAAAGTTGGCACAACGCGATGAGAATGAGTCTTAATGGAAAACTTTTTTGATCTACCCTCTGAATACAAAGAGCTTCGCGCAAGCGTTCGATCTTTAGCTGAAAAAGAGATTGAACCTCATGCACAAGCTGTTGACGAGGATCACCGTTTTCCCCAAGAAGCAAAAGTTGCTTTGGTCAAAAATGGTTTGTATGCCGCGCATGTTCCAGCTGAATTTGGTGGCGATGGCGCAGATGCACTTGCGACGGTATTGATTATCGAAGAAGTCGCTCGTGCATGTGGATCCTCATCATTAATACCTGCGGTTAACAAGTTAGGTTCTATGCCGTTGATTTTGGGTGGCGATGCTGAGCAAAAGAAACGTTGGCTACCTCGTTTAGTAAAAGGCGAGGGTTTTTCATACTGCCTTTCTGAATCAGAAGCGGGATCTGATGCATCTGCAATGCGCACTAAGGTCGAACGTTCTGGTGATGGATGGGTACTAAACGGCAGCAAGAAGTGGATAACAAACGCTGGTGAATCAGATTTGTATTCTGTTGTTGCTCAAAGTGACCCTTCCCTTGGAACAAAGGGAATTACAGCATTTGTAGTCGAAAAATCAGATCCGGGTGTTTCATTTGGTGCACCTGAAAAGAAAATGGGAATGCGTGGATCTCCAACTTGCGAAGTTTACTTTGACAATGTTCAGCTAAGTGATGATCGTCGGATTAGTGAAGTAGGTCAAGGTTTTGCCTTAGCAATGAACACACTTGATCACACACGCATCACAATTGCGGCACAAGCAATAGGTCTTGCACAAGGCGCATTTGATGTTGCAACAAAGTATGCACACGAACGTCATCAATTTGGAAAGCCAATTTTTGACTTTCAGGCGATTCAGTTCATGTTGGCTGATATGGCAATGAATATAGAAGCTGCGCGTCTTTTGACTTATTCAGCTGCAATTAAAAGTGAAAATGGCGAAAAGGATCTTCGCTTTTTTTCTGCGGCCAGTAAGTGTTTTGCCAGTGACATGGCGATGAAAGTCACACAAGATGCAATTCAAGTACTTGGTGGTTATGGATATGTCACTGATTATCCAGTAGAGCGAATGATGCGAGATACAAAGTTAACTCAAATTTACGAAGGAACTAATCAGATTCAACGCATCGTAATGGCGCGTAATTTACCTAACGGTTAAAGCGCACAACAATCGAAGGCGAAGCAGCAGCATCTAAGGGGATGTCATGAGCTTCGTGTGGCAATTCTTCGCTATTTAATTCACCGGCGTAGACCAAACCAATTTTCCACGCCACTAAATTAGGCAGGGCTCGATCGTAATAACCACCACCTTGACCTAGTCGATATCCGGATTGATCAATACGCAGCGCCGGAACCACAACAACAGAAATCTCTGAGAGGTCTGTTAATGAATTACCCAAAGGTTCCAAAATTCTCTTTCTTGTAATCAACTGATTGGGATCACCATTCCACACAACCCATTCCAACTGATCTCCATTAATTCGGGGCAGGACTACAGTTTTTCCATCCCGCAAAAACGCTTCATTGATCTCAGCGGTACTTGGCTCGTACTCGTAGGAAACATAAGAGGCAATGGTCGAGGCCGAGGCAATTTCTGGCGCTTTTAAGATGACATTAAAGTTGCATGGGATGAATTTCTGAGAACGCTCGCGACGGGCTCGATCGCGCAATGCATTTTTATGATCTGTCATTTAAATCTCCCGTTAAATCCCCAAGATCAAACTGTTCAACAAGTAGGGTGTGATTATGTCAGAACACACACGAGTAGATGAGTTTCTCGCCTCCTTACTCGCCATCTGCAAACCACTGGAACCATTTGAAATGCCGTTGCTCGATGCACATGGCGCCACCCTTGCTGAAGATATTTACGCTGGAGATCGTTTAGTTCTTCGCTCTGGTACTCGTATTCGCTCTACTCAAATTGGATTAGCCGCATCCATCGGCCGCGATCATCTTCCAACTCGTCCGCACCCACGAGTAGTCGTACTTTCAGCTGGCCCTGATTTAGTTGAACCTGGCCAGCCTTTAAATAATGCTAGCGATGAATACGAAACAAATTCTTGGCTACTCACTACTGCCGTTCGCGAAGTTGGTGCCGTTGCTTATCGAGTCCACTCAATTCCGGATGACGAAGAACAATTGCAAAAAGTTATTGAGGATCAATTGGTACGCGCAGATCTAATTATTATCAGTGGAGAACGCAGGGATGACTCTTTTGATTTAATTACACGAACACTTGCCAGGGTTGGAAGTGTTACGACTGTTGATCTGGCAATCGAAGCAAGTGGGCGACATAATTATGGAACTATTGGTCCAGATAGCACCCCAGTAGTGACTCTCCCGGGCGATCCAATTTCTGCCTATATTTCATTTGAACTTTTCGTTCGACCAATGATTCGCACAATGTTAGGAGCTGCAACAATTCATCGCCCATCAGTCAAGGCGGTGCTGGAAAAACCAATTGAATCTTCAGCTGGAATGCGTTCCTATATCCGAGCGATCTTGTCAGATGATGGAAAATCGGTGACACCGCTTGCTGATCAAGACGAGCAATCGACTTTGTCGGATGCAAATGCATTTATTGCAATAACTGAAACCGATACATCGCTAAAAACTGGCGATAAGGTCACCGTTGTAGTTCTTGAGCGCCGATATATATAACCTCATGAGCACCAACTGGCCTGTACTGTTAGAAAACGAAGAGATTTCTTTACGGCCGTTACGATTTCGAGATCGAAATTCGTGGAATCAAGTAAGAGCAGAAAATCGTGAATGGCTGTCTCCTTGGGAAGCGACAATCCCTGCGATAAGCGAAGATAGCTACAAGGAACTACCTTCATATTATGAAATGGTGAAGATTCTCAATCACGAAGCTCGCAATGGACGTTCATTCTCATTCGCAATCTGGCATGGGAAGAATTTAATTGGCCAAATATCCCTTGGCGGAGTTATTTATGGAGCAATGCGCGGGGGACATATTGGATATTGGATTGATCGTAACTTTGCTAATCGTGGCTACACGACCGCAGCCGTTGAAATGCTTACACAATATGCCTTTGAGGTTCTTAAACTGCATCGCGTTGAGATAAACCTCAGACCAGAAAATGCCTCAAGTCGGCGGGTTGCTGAAAAAGCTGGGTTCACTTTCGAAGGCGATCGCGCTAGGTACCTGCACATCGATGGCCAATGGCGAGATCACATCTGTTTCGTTAAGGAAAATTCTGCGATTAAGTAGCACTCAAATCCCATAAAAGCATCACCCCTTCCTTTAGATTTATCCATCATGACTTCGGGACTTATCTATATTGCGATCATCGGTATGTGGGTCGCTTATTTTGCACCCCGTTGGATTCATGACCGCAATGAGTTTTCTGGAAAGTCAGTTGAACGATTCAAGAGCGCACTGCGCGTAGTTGCAAATCAATCTCCACAAAATTCAACAAGTAATGGAGCTATTCACATCGATCTTGACCGCGAAGCGAAGATTCGCCAGAGTCTTTTGCGTCGCAGGATCACATTTGTATTAATCGCTTTTTCACTCGTCACAACATTTGTAGGTGGAATTATGAATACGATGCCATTTATTTACGCAGCAGTCCCAGTGTCTGGAATGCTAATTTATATTGCAAATGTTCGACGGCATGTAATTGCTGATCAGTTGCACAAACGCCGCGTGACTCAGTTGCATCGACGCAGTTCGGGAGTATCTGCAACGAACCTTGCCGAAGTTGTTCATCCAAAGCCAACTACCGAACATTGGATTCCTTTGTCAGAACGCGAACTAAAAGGTGTAGTTATTTTGCCTAAAGGCACCGCTGTGGTTCGCAATGCTTGGGAGCCAACCGAAGTTCCTACTCCAACATATGTAAATGCACCAAAGGCTGTTACCGCTAAACGAGTTATTGATCTGACTACTCCTGGTCAATGGAGCGAAGAACAAGAACGCCTTGAACGCGAAGCACTTGCCGCAGCTTCACCATCACGAGATGAAATCTTTGATCAGCAATTGGCTGACGAAGCAGTAGAGCGTTTGAATCAATCTCGCGCCTCTAACGAATAATTAAATCCACGATTCAAACCACATGCGAAGGTCCCAGTCTTCGTAAGTAATGACCTGTCCTGTAAACAGTGGGAGAAAAAATAGAAAACACAGGACAATTAATGCGAATGTTCCGCCCACAATTGACTGTGAATTAGCAGGCTTTAAGTTGCTGTCTAGTATTGATTTCGCGCAGTAAACGATTGCTAGAAGTAAAAATGGTTCGATAACAATTGCGTAGAAAGAAAAAACAGTTCGCTGCTGCATCGCAAACCACGGCAAATAACCAGCTGCTATTCCAAGAACAACAATGTTGAGAGCTGAATCTGAACGATGCTGGACTAAGGACTTTATCCAGTACCCAACAACAACTGCAATTGCGATTGTGCCTACCCACCACAAAACGGGTGTACCCAAAGCGAGAACTTCTTGCGCACAATTTTCAGCTGCGCATCCTTTTGGAGAAGCGTAGAAAAATGAAGTTGGCCTTCCCATTATTAGCCAGCTCCAAGGATTTGCTTGATAAGGATGTTTGTCAGTCAATCCAGTATGGAAATTAAGCATTTCTGAGTGATAGTGAAGCAAGGATGTCAATGGATTGTTAGACCATTGACGACTCCAACCGCGATCTGAAACCAACCAACCAACCCAAGTCATGGTGTACACAAGAACTGGTAACAAACCGTATTGTGCAAACTTTGCTGCAATTGGTTTAACTGATTTACGGATGTCTTTCTCGATCAATATTCGATAGACAGCTATCAAACCAATTATCGCGACAAAATATATGGCGCTCCATTTGCATCCAATTGCCAGACCAAATGCAACACCTGCCCAAATATGTCTATTGCGATGCCACAAGAGAACACCTAATAATGTAAAAAATGTTAAGAACAAATCTAAAAGCGCGGTTCGCGAGTGCACTAATTGCAATCCATCAACTGCCATTAATGCTGCACCTAATGCTGTCAATAATGGTGAGTAGAAGAGAACATGCACCAAACGGGCAAAAAGCAGAATTAAAAGAGTGCCAAAAACTGCAGATGCAAAGCGCCATCCAAATTCACTGTCACCAAATAACTTGATTCCGCTTGCAATGAGCCATTTACCGACAGGGGGATGAACTATAAATTCGGGTTGAGCGCCGGTAACTTCGACACCATATTTCAGTAGGTCACGTGCTCCATCAACGTAATAGACCTCATCAAATACAAGACCCTTAGGTGTTCCAAGATTGATAATTCGCAGCACAAATGATGCAAGTGCAATCAAGATCGGGGCGATGGCGGCCATAGGACAAGAGTATGGGCGATTGCTCACAATTACTGAGAGGATTAGCCCATGACGCTTATATTGGCCGCCACCCCTTTAGGAAATCCTGGAGATGCCAGCCCGCGATTGAAAAGCGCAATTGAGAACGCCACAATAATTGCAGCAGAGGATTCTCGCCGCTTTCATCGATTATGTGCCGACATACAAGTCACCTTTACTGCTCGGGTTCTGTCTTTCTTTGAAGGAAATGAAGAAGATCGCACCCGCGAATTGATATCCGAACTTAAAAGCGGCGCAACCGTCTTGGTTGTTTCAGATGCCGGAATGCCAACGATTAGCGATCCAGGGTTTCGATTGATGCGCGATGCAATCGCCGAAGGAATAGAAGTATCAGTTATACCCGGTCCAAGTGCGGTCACCATGTCAGTTGCATTATCCGGACTTCCGACAGATCGTTTTTCCTTTGAAGGATTTCCGCCACGAACAGCTGGCGCGAGATTAGCAACATTTGAAAAGCTACGATTTGAAGAACGGACCATGGTTTTCTTTGAAGCACCACACCGTTTAGTAGATTCACTTGTTGATGCAGTCAATGTTTTTGGAACAGAACGACTTGGTGCAATTTGTCGTGAAATGACAAAACGATATGAAGAAACTATTCGAGGTAACCTCGCCGAGCTTTCTGCGTGGGCATCGGCTAACGAAGTCCTTGGCGAAATTACTCTCGTCATTGCCGGTGCGGTCACTGATTCATCATCATTGACGGCGGCAGACATGGTGCGCCGAGTGCGCGAATTTGAGGCTGCTGGAATGGATCGGAAATCTGCTATTGCTACCGTTGCCGAAGAGTTTGGCATTGCAAAACGCCTTGTTTATGCCGCAGTCGTTGATGCCAATAAGATGAGCCAGTGACTAAGTCTTTCTACCTAACGACGCCGATTTATTACGTCAACGATGCCCCTCATATCGGGCATGCCTACACAACCG